>JAEEGK010011810.1_pt1 | contig 19901 bp, 4 predicted proteins | sample 8958771 | NCBI WGS metagenome assembly JAEEGK01 (sample SAMN16246547, study PRJNA631951) | gut metagenome | biome: gut microbiome; feature: rumen; material: SC-attached | host: Bos | place: Iran: Karaj | collected 2018-10
CCCAATCCCCAATCCCCAATCCCCAATCCCCCATCCCCAATCCCCACTTTTATTTATCATTAATTATTAATTTAAATATTTAATATTTTAATTTTATTAAAAATATATAAAAAAAATAATTTTATTTTTATTTTAATTTATAATAAATAAATATATATATTAATATATTTATTTAAAATTATATATTATATATTTAATTTTATATTACTTCTGCGTTTTGATTTTTATTATCTTCTTCTTGATTATTATTACTTTCTTCCTCTTCTTCTTCATCTTCCTCTTCTTCTTCTTCATTTTCTTTTTTTTCTTCTTTTTCTTCTTCAATTGTATAGCTTACTTCAATAACAGGTAAAAGAGACCCATTTTTATCAAAGTCATTTTCAGTAAATATAACATCATTTTTTTCTTCTAATTTTTCACAATCAAATCCAGGTATTTTAATTCCAGTAATATATATGCTTTCATGTTCTTCTTCTTTTATTTTATTAATAATTTCTTCATTTTTAAGATCTTCTTCGTTATATTTACTAATAGAATATTTTATAATAACTTTCTCAGGAGTTATTTTACTTTCTGTTGGATTTTTTCTTAAGAAATACATAGGTAAATTATCGAAAAATATATTTTTATTAATTATTAAACTAACATCATATAAATTAAGACAACCTTCCTTTATCCAAATATTAATATCTTCAAAAGCTTTTTTAATTTGTTTTTTCCATTGTTCTATATTTATATTTTTGTTAGTTTTGAATATTTTCCATTTTGGTGGTAGTAATTTTTTATTAAGATATGAATAAATTTCATAATATTCATTAGTTAAATTAATTTCACCTTTTAATGAACCATTGATATTTTTTATTTCATTAGTTATAAATGTTAAATATCTATTATAATATTTAATTTCTTTTTTAAGTGTTTTATCCATTGGATTGAAATAATCATTTAGTTTATTTATTTTAAATAATGCTGGATTTCCTTCATTTGTACTTAATGGATCTGGTAAATTAGATTTCATTTCATTAATTGTATTTAAAATTTCAGGGAAATTAAGAGATATTTTATCAGTAATTATTTCATTTTCATCTTCTTTCATTTTTCCTGAAATTATTACATTATAAAATCTATTTAATTGATTTTCAGCATTTTTACGTAAAATTTTTGCACTTATTGCAAACATTATTTTATAAAACTCTTCATTATTAATTTTTTCAAATTCATGAATTAATTGTTCTTTTTTAATTAAATTAACTTTTACTTCACTATTTTGATGAATAAATTCTTCATCATTTTCATTTTTGTTTTCTTCTTCAATTTTTTCAGGTTCAATATTATTAATAACTATATTTTTATATCTAAACAAAAATTTATCACTTAAAAATCCTTCTTCTTCAAACAAAGGTTTAATTACCTTACTTAATCTAGCAACATCATCAGAATAAATCATTCTATTACTAACAAATACATCTAATATAATTTTAATCAAACTATCATATGTAAATCCATATAAATTATCATTATTACTTAATTCTTTTAATTTATCTTCTGATTGACTTCCCATAAAACTCATTACAAATTGTAAAGTAGAAAAATAATCTTTTCTTCTAAATTCAATAGGTATTTTAAATACTCCATTTTTAACTGTACAATATTGAACTAATACAGCATGAATAATTGTAATATATACATATAATTTTTTCATATAATATGAACTTGAATTTAATGAGGGATTATTCATAAAAATATTAAATGTATCGCTATTTGTTGTATTAATTAAATCTAAAATATATTCTTTTATTTGAGTTAAAATATTTATGTTTCTATTTACGATTATACAATTTTCATAATAATTTGTGCTTAAAGTTTGATTATGTTCTATATCTAAAATTAATTTGAATTTTTCGTTTAAAATTGTGTTTGGATCTTTTATTTCATCTATTATTTTAGCAACACTATCTTTTACAACATTTGCATTTTTAATTATTAAAATTCCTCCATTTTTCATTGAATTATGTATTAAATCAACTTCATTATTATTTAATTCTATTTTAGTTGGTATAATTTCTTTATAAGTATATTCTCCACTTGAAATAGTTTGAGTTTGTTGATTATTTCCTCCTTCTTCTTTATTTTCGTTATTATTTTCTTGTTTTTTTTCTTTTTCATTTGATTTTTTACTTTTTAATTCTGGTAAGAAATAATCTTTAATTTCTTTATCAAGAGCTATATCATCATTATTATAATGAACAAATAAAATAGGTTTTCTAGTTTCATTAATATCTTTAAATATTTCTTTATTTAAACTAGTTAAAGTAATTTCATATTTCAAATCTTTTTTATCAGCGTCTTCTTCGCTTTTAATAATATCATTTATTATTTTATTAACTAAAGAATCACATGTGCTTGGTTTAACAATTGAAAAGAATAAAAATTTAATAAAAGGTGAAATTGAACCATTTAAATCTTCATCAAATAAAGTTAAATTACTTAATAAGGGATTTAAATCATTTAAAAAGTCATCCCAATCTTCTTTATTATTTTCTATATTATCAATAACTATACTAAATATATAAGCTGAGTTATCATTTATTTGTTTTAATGCATTCCATTGTTTTTTTGATATTGATGAAATGGGTGATTCTTCATTATAATTTGCTTCATCTATATTATTTGAAAATAAAACATTTTGAACTAATCTTAATAATTTTTTATAATTTGAAGGAATTTCATCTCTTTCTTTCATTATGTAGAATAATAATAATAATAAAAAGAATTTTTTTTCATTATTTGCATAAAGATTATTTAATTTGTTGTATAAATATAAAACTAATTCTAATAAATTATCTTTTTCAAAAGTAGGAATTTCTTTAACAGCAGTTTCTTGTTTTTTTGGTACATTTTCTTCTTCATCATCTTTTTCCATTTCTTCATCATAATCTTCATTTTCTTCGTCTTCGTTTTCTTCATTTTCTTCTTCAAATTTTGGTATCTTTTTTTCTTTTCTTTTACCAACTAAATCTTTATATATACCAAATTTATTTCTATAAAAATCTTTAATTAAATTAGCGAAGAATTCTATAGTTATCATATAATTATCATCTATATTAAAAAAGTGATAGCACCATTTATATATTTTACTACTAACTCTACTAATTAATTTATATCTAGTTAATTCACTAATATCCATATTAACTCTAATATTATTATTTTTTATAGTTTGTAATGTTAAAGTATGATTAGAAACTTCAATTTTGTATCTTTCTAAATTATTTTGATTATTTTCTAATTTTTCTAAATTTCCTGTTAAATCAAATTGATTTCCAAATTTCGTAATTTTATTTTCTGTTTCTAACAATTTTTGTTCATCTTTACTTATATCAGTTCGTAATTTATTTATTTGTTGATATGTTATAGGATCTTGTTCATTTGCTAATGTTATCATTATTTGTTTTTGAATTACGTCGCTTGGAACACTGAAATTGATTAAAATACAATCACTAAAAACTTTATTATTTATTTTGCTTGAATTTTTACTTTTTATTAAATATAATTTAAACTTCTTATTTCTTAAACAATTTTTACCTCTTATAACATAATTATTAAGACCTTTTTCAGCATTATAAGTGAATTTATCTTGAATTAAATTAATTAAAATATTATATATATTTTCTTCAACATTTTCAATAAATAAAATATTACCATTTTTCATACTACTTTCTATTTTATCAAACATTTCTCCAATTTCGTTTGTATCATTATAAACAGTATTAACTATACCTTTTGGATTTTTAGTTTCTAAAAATTGGCTTATTAAATCTTTAGCCATTCTATTGCTATCTAAAATATATGGAATTTTATTATTTAATATATACATTATCATAAAATTATCACATAAAAATTCATTATATTGTGAAAGAGAAGAACAAAATTCCGCATCGTCTCCCGTTGCATCTAAAATAAATAAAAATATTTTATAAATTGGAAAATCTTTTATATCATTTATTTCAAATTGTGAAGATAAACTATATAAAAATTGTTTAAATTTATCTCTATATGATTTATTAAACACCCCCGCATAAAAAATAAAACTGCTCATTATTACTAAATAAAAATCGAAGTTATTTAAAATAATATCTAAATCATTTTTTTTATTTTGTAATATATTAATTTTAGGATTCGTTGTTTCAATAAATTCTTCAAAACATTTTTTTAAACCTTCTAATTTTTGTAAATGTGAATTAATATTGTATTTTTTCGTATCTAAATCACTTATATTTTTTTCTATAGTCGCTGTTTCTTCATCAATAACAGTAACATTTTTGATATATTCTTTAATAGTTGCATTATGACTATCAATATCATTTTTAAGTTTTTCAATTTCATCTAAAATTTCTTTTTGATTATCAACTTCATCAAAATATTTTTTACAAGCTAAGAAATAATCACATAAAACACCACAAGTTCTAAAAGGTTTAACATACTTCTCCCCTGAGGTAAAATCAGGGTGGGAGGTGACCTCTCTAACTGTATTAATTAAGTTATCTGGTAATTTTATTGCATTAATATTTGCGAAATTTCTTATGATTTTTATATCTAAATTTTTTTTAATGTTGTCCCATTCTAAATTAGATTCACCTAATAATTCAAATATTTTTGTCAATAAAAATTTACCGAAATTTAAACCATCCCATGTGTTTTTTATTTCTGTTAAATCTCCTGGGGAAATTTTATTTACTTGATTTAATGCTTTTTGATGTATGTCTTTGAATGGTTGAATTATACCATCGAATGTTGCTTGTTTTTCTTTTTTTTGGGCTGATAAATTAGTAACTATTTTTTCTTCATCTTGTTTTTTGCTTCTCCATTGATTTTTTTCTTTTTGTTTTTGAGCTATTAATTTCTTTTTTTCTTCCATATTTTTTTCTATTTCTATTTTACTTGGAGTTGATTCTTCGATTTGTTTATTTGTGTTTTCTATTAAAATTTTACTTTTTTCTAATGATTCTAAAACATCATTGTATTTCTTTTGATTCGCTGATAAAATTTCTTTATATTTATTATAATTATTACTATAAAATTCACAAACTGAGCTGAAATTTGATTGATTGCAAATTAAATTTAAATTAATTTTTTTTGAAAATTCTTCTGTTAAATCTTTTGCGAAATTATAAATATTATAAAAAACATCAGGTAAAATTTCTTTTACATTTTCTTTATTAAATTGTAATTTTTCTATTTTGATATTTAAATAATTTTTAAGTTCATTTTCTTTCCAACTATGAATGAATAAAATCTGTGAATTTTTACAAATAAATGAATTATTATTAAAGAATTCTCTATAATAAGTATTTTTAGGTAAAATATCAATACAAAAACTTAAATTTTTATACAATCTTTCAATAATTTCTTCTTCTTTTAATAAACCATAATTTTCTTGAGTAATGAAAACAAAATTATTAACAATTTCTTTAGTATCGTATAATTTTGTTATAATTTCAAAAATATTTTCATCTTTTATTTGATACGAAACATATAAACATGTTTTTTTATCATTAAAAACACAATTTGTTAATGTTGGAATAACAATATCTTTAACAAAAATTTCTGTATTATTAATATTATTATAAGTTGCTATATCAATTACTTCAATATTTTGTAAAAAAGCAGCGAATTTAAATAAAGAAGATTTTCCTGTGTTTTCTTTTCCAACTAAAATTAAATTATTATCATAATTTTCAAGAACTCTTAAAATTTTAATACAATTATCAATATTTAAATCATTTAATTTAATAAGATTATTATTTTTAATATCTTTACTTCTATAAAACACATCAACCTTCTCTCTAATATAATTTTTTAATAAACTTTTATTTTTTAAATATATATGATCTTCGGGGTTGTATTTTATTAAAGGTTCAGTGCTTCCTGCTTCGGGTTCTGCGTCAGGCGGAGCAGCGTTATTAAAATTATCAAAATCTTTACAATAAATATAAAAGTCATCTTTATTCCAATCTTCACTAAATATTTTATCTGATGTTACTTTATCTTGTTTGAAAACACTTGAATATGCTTCACATATTTTATCTCTAAACAATTGAACATCTTCTTTTTTGTTAATTTTTCCTTCATAAATTATCGAACTTTCATAGAAAAATAATTTTTTTATATACTCTGGATATTCGCTACTTAATTTATGAGAATATAGATGGAAAGATTGAATAGTTCTTACTAAATCTCTTATATTCAAACAATAGTGAATTTTTTTTGGTTCATGAGGAATACATTCATTTAATAGTTGATTTAATTTAATTCCTACTTGAATATATTGAGTTGCTGTTATACCACTTGTGTTAGGTATATATGATCTTAAATGAAATTCTAAACTTGGTTTGAAAATATTTACATAAAATTCTTCGCTTTGAACTTGTGTGATAAATACGAATTTACTTAAAAATCTATCGAAATTTTCATTTTCGTTGTAACTACTCACATTACCTGCGATTCCTATACAAAATTTCTCTAAATATTTAAATATGTTTTGTTTAGTATCGTATATGAATTTATTTTCATTTAATCCTCGTAAATATTCTAAAACATAACTTGAATTATATGAATCTGTTTTTAAATTCAAATTCAAATCATCTATGAATAAAACTAATTTTTTACCGAATTTATCACCATATTTATCTCTTTTTATAATATCTAAATTATCATTTAAATAATTTTCAATTTGTAAAGGTTTTGTATTATAAGTATTTAAAAATTTAATTTTTTTAATGCTCATTTCTTTAAAAGCTAAAGTATCTAATAAACTATTTAAAAGCATAGTTTTTCCACTATTTTCTTTTCCATTATAGAAAAATGGTGTCCCCATTTCGATAAATTTATTAACTAACCATTGATAAGGAACAGTTTCTAAAGTGTGAATGAAAAGTTTGTTATAATGGAAAGTTTCTCCTTTTTTAAATTCAGCATTTGTATATCTTTCATGTTTATTTAATAAATTACTCCATAATTCAAAATCATTTGTGTTTTCATCTATATAATAATCAAAAATGGGTCCTTTTAAATCATCTGCTTTAAATATATCACTTATTAATTTTTCGATTTTGGTCTTTATTACGAAATTTGATAAAAATTCCATTGTCCAAGCACATGAGAAAATGAATATACTTAATGTACATTTTTTAATAATTTCGATTTTTGGGGTGACATTGAAATTTTTTCTTCCGATTCGAATGTCTTCGAAATTAAATAAAGGTAAAACGCTATCGAAAATGTTTATTAATGTTTTAATTGAATAATTTTCTGAAATATTTACATTTTTAAATTTATTGTTAACAATAAAATCCCAAATTCTTGGGAAATAATTTTCAAATAATCCTCTTATATAATTTCTTAATTCTGAATTACATGTGATTTTTTTATTATTTTCTATCCATGAATAAAGAATATTATCCCAAGAAAAAGAAGAATAATCACAATTTAAAATGAAATTTTTTGTTAAAAAAGTTGGATTTGTATTTTTTAAACTTTGACATTCGAAAAATAATTTAAAATTATTATTTAAATTAAAATTATTCCCATCAGACATATTAAGAAAATTATAATCTGAATAAATATTATTAATAAATTCAATCCATGTATCATCTATCTCACCATCAAAAATAACTGCTTTTAATATATTTTCATTATTATCTGAACTATCTCTATTAACATATGTTTGAAGAGCCCCTCCTTCATCGTCATCATCTAAATCACCATCTTCATCAACTTTATTAAACTTATCTTTTATTTTTTCGGGGTCTAAAACTTCTTCTTCTAAATCTTCTTTATTTTTGTTGATGATATCGTAATAGTAATTATTTAATTTGTTTAATATTTCTTTATTATCGTTATTAAATAATGTAATCATGTTATAAAAGAAATTATTGTTAAATTTATATGCTTTTTCTATTTTATTTAGGCAAAATAGATCATTTGCATTTTGTGATTTTGAATAGATTTTTACTTGTAAAATTTTTGAATATTTTATGTTATTTAAAGCGTTTAAATTTTTCGTTATTTGACTTAAACTTAACATAATTTGGGTTTTTCCTGAAATTGGAGGACCAACTAAAATAAAGTTATTAAAATTATCTAAATTATTGTAAAGAACTTTTATTTTATCTTCGAAATTTTGATTTCCAAATTTAAATAAACTAATTTCTTTTTGAATTGCTTCAATTACAACTTGTTCTGTTTCATCAATAATATTATCTTCATATTCTTTCATATTAAATTCTTCATTTATTAATTTTCTAATCAATTCATTTTCATTAGGATTTACTATTATTTTATATAAATCTCTTAAAATATTTCTTATAATTTCACAAACATTATCTTTTTGAATTTGGTCTATTTTTTTAATAATTTCGAATACAATTTTATTAATAAAACTAATTTGAATATATTTTTTATTCGTTGCTTTAATTTTTGAATTTATAAAATTAATACAGAAAATAATTTTATTACTAATTTCTTTATAATTCTCAATTGATAAATTATTCAAAGCATTTTCTAAGAAAATTTTACTATCAATCACAGGCAATCCAACTTGTCTAAAATAATTTTTAACAACATTTGGAATATTTTCATTATTAAAACATTCACCTAATCTAATATTTCTAATCAAAAATAAATTTAATTGCTTTAATTTACATGCATATTTTTCTCCATTTTCATTATATATATCTTCTTCTCCACTTGAATGTATAATTCTATAAACATCTATAATTCTATTAGCTAAAATTTCCAAATCTTCAAATTTTAAATTTTCAGTGTTTTCTAAGGCCAACCAACAACCTGTTTTTAAATTACCAAATAAAGTATGATTAAATCCTTTTAAAGTATATGTTTCAGCGGTGTTTATATAATTTATTCTTTTTCCTAAAAGACCAGCAAATATTTTTAATGTCTCATTTTTTCCACTTTCGTTTAAAGAATAAATTTCAAATGGTCGCTTTAATAAAATACTATTCGCTAATGAAACATATGCTCTTTCTGTTTCAGGTAAAATTATAAAATTATTTTGAAGTCCTACATAATCATACCCATATTCTAAAGAAAAGTTCAAAAAATGTAAAATATATGAATCATTTTCAATTTTTGGGTTTATTAATTTATAAAAATTAAAATCAGTCGCTGTTACAACATCTTCTCTTATTAGAACTTCTATAATATTTTTAGCATAATTTTCTAAAGAAATAATATTAGTTAATATTCTTTTATCATTTAATGTGCTTTTTGGGTCTTTTAACATTTTTATATATTCTACGATTTTATCATCTTTTATTTCGTTATATAAATCAAATAATTTATCAAAAGCTTCATCAGCGTTAAATAAACTTTTTTCTAAACTATCCATTCGTATGTAATATAAGCAATTAAAAATGCTTTGTAATAAATTATCTTTATTAGTTATTAATTCGTATATAACTTCTTTTGGTTTTTTACCTGTTTTTGCTTTGAATGATAGTTCATATTCTTTTTTAAATCCTTTGAAAAGATCCTTTATTTTTTTTATTAGATATGTATCTAATACATCAATGAGATCTTTTAAACTTCTTGTTGATTTTGTATATTTAAATGTTATTTCTTCATTTTCTATTGTTGTTAATGTCATGTTTTCGTCTGTGTCTTGTCCTATTTCTATTGATTTTATATATGGATATAATTTTAATATTATTTTTCTTTTTACTTCATTGCTTTCTTTTTCTTGATAAATTTCAATTAAATCATCGTTGTTTAATAAATAAAATTTCGGTGTTTCTTTTCGTTTTTTATCTAAAAATATTGAAATTGCTCTGTAATTTTGTTCGAAATTTTGTATTATAGAATTTATTATATTTAATGTCTTATCATAAGCATGTTCTAAAAATCTTTGAACAGTTGGATAATCTTTTACGTTTTTTAATAGGTTTCTTTTTAAATTTTCACTTAATAATTTTTTATATTCAATAGGCATTTCTTTAGCGAATTCATTATTATCCATAATTCCTTCTGATTTAATAACATAATCTTGGAAATTAACATAATTTATAAGAAAGTTTTGATATCTTTTAAAATCAAAATTTAATTTATCTAAATCTTTTAAAATACACTTCACATATTGATTAAGATATATTCTATATATCATTTTTAGGTTCTCTTCAACAAATTCAAATTCTCTATTAAAATCATTTTTATCATATATTAATTTAACAGGTATTTTTCTAGGATAAAATGTTTCTTGAATTTCTTTAATTAAATTCTTAAGTCTATTTTCTTCATTTGCTCTTCTATTTAATTCTTCAATTTCGGGAATTTTTTCAAAAATGTCATTAATATTCATAATTTTATCTACAGTAATCATAGGATCATCTAATTTATAGTCAACTAATTTTAATAATTCTAACAAATAATTTAATAGATTACTCACATTTTGAATATTTGGATTTTGACATGCTGTTATTACAGGAACTAAACTTTGATAAACTTGAACCCTCTTTTTCAATTCAATGGGAACAGCTGTATTATCTAAGTCAATAATAGCTACTTCACATAATTTTAACCATTTATCTATTAATTCGGTCATTTTAGGTATATTAACTTGTTGAACTTGTTCCATTTCCCATTGATGAGACTTATTTTGAAATTCATCTACTGAATGCCATATATTTTTTTTTAATTCTTGATCGTAAACTAAGGCATCTAAATTATCAAAATTAGATTTTAAAGTTGGGTCTACTTCTAAATCATCTTCTTGTTTTTGATATTTTTCTTTCATAACGACTGATTTTTGTATTTTTAAATCATTTTCTTCTAAAAATCCAATTGCACTAAAAGTCTCTTCATTATATGTATTTAATGTTTCATTATTTAATTCTGATCGCATTCCACTAATTTCCTCATCGAATTTTTTAATTTCGTTTTTTAGGTCATTTCTATAATTTTGTATATTATTATCTATATAATAAGAAGATCCATCTAATTTTCTATCATATTTTACAGTTATATCTTTTAATTCAATTCCTAATTTATTATCATATTCTTGTAATTTAATATCCTTATTTTGTTCTAATAATAATGTTAAATCTGTTATGTCATTTGCTTCTTCTTCACATTTTGCTTTGTCTTTATTACATTCTTCAACGGCTTTTTTTAATTTAATAAATGTTTCTACATCTGTTGGATTTATGCTTAAATTTTTAAGATAATTATTTAATTTATTTATTGAATTTTTAACTTTTGTTATATAAACATTCGGAATGACAACTTTTAATTTATCTAACCAATATTTAGGTGAATTTCCTACAGTATCTATTAAATCATCTAATTGAAATTCAAATATACCTATATTTACTATATTTCTTAAAGCTTTTATTATTTTTTCTTCTTTTTGGAAATTTTCTAATAAATTTTTTAATTCATCTGGTGTCGCTGTTTCTTCTAATTGTTTGAAATTTATTTTGTTATATTCATTATTCGTATATAAAATAGGTTTTAAACTTTGGTTATATTTATCTAATTCAATGTGACAATTTTCAAAATTTTCTTTAATACTATTAAATTTAGCTAAAATTTCAGGATTTTCTTTTATTCTTCCATTTAAATTTGTGTTTTGATCGACACTACATTCAAAAACTTCTTCAAAACATGACATATATCGAGGAAATTCTTGAGGATCTATGAAACTTTTTCTATAAATTACTGTATAAATTGTTTCTTGAATAAAATTATCAAAAATAGCTTCTTTTATTTGACTCATTGAAGGATTGTAATAACATTCTCCAGTCATGCATAAAATTTTAGTAATTAAAATTGGAGGGTCAACGTATTTATGAACATATGCTTGATATAATCTTTCAAATTTATGATTTAATTTTTCTAAACTAAAATTAATAACAGAAAATTTAGCTTCATTAAATAAATAATCCATAACTCTAATATATCTTAATAATTTTTTATAATGTGTTTTTCTAGTAGCATCTTGTGCATATGGAATGGCATCTTTAATGAAATTTTGAATATTCGCTCCTTCATCTTTTTTTTTATTATTATTATTATTTTTACTTTCTTCTTTTGAGCTAGTTTCACCTGAAATATTATCATCTAAAGTAATTTTTTTTAAGGCTTTATATGCTAAATAACTTTGATTACAAGATTGAGTAATAAATACTTTAATTCTACTTCTATATTGTTCTATTTTTTTTTCGGTACTAACTAACATATCTTTATGCATCTCTTTGAATTTATTAAGTAATAAACTTCCACTTTGTTCCATTAAAAAAATGTTAGTAAAGCTCATTTCTTTAATAACTTTTCTTATATCAAAAATTCCTGTTCTTAAATGTTCATCAATTAAAAAGAATTTTTTTCTTAATTTTTCTGTATTATATTGTCGTTTAGTTTTTCTAAAAAATCTTCGCCACAAATCAAATAATTTCGCATTTCTGAAATTTTTAAATAAACTAATATTCATTAATTGTTTAAATTTCTCATAATTATCAATAAATTCTTGAATACTATAAACATTAGTTTGATTTTTCATATAATGAACAGCTGTGTTTTTACTAATTGTAATATAATCAAAATTTCTTTTACTTTTTGATAAAGGAGGCAATTTTTTTCCTTTTGAAACTTGATTTAATGAAGATTTTTTAGCACGGGGGTTTATATCTTGATAGGTACATAATTCATAATCAACAGGTCCACCAACTCTTCTTGCATATAAAAAATCATTTCCTCTTAGGAATAAATGTTTATTAAAAGTTGAAAAATCAATAATTTTTGGATTTTTATTTTTTTGAGAAGAAGGTGTCTCTTTTGAAGATGGAGTTGTAATTAAATCTTGAGATTCTTTATCAGTTTCCGTTTTTAATATTTGTTGTTCTTCTTCATTTTCAGTTTTATCTATAGCAACGATTACATTTTTATTTGGAACGGTTTGAGCTGTTTCTGTTTGATAATTTGTTTTTGTGGTTTCTCTGTTTCCTTTTGTTCCAAGAATTAATTTTTCTCCTTCTTTAATTATGTGTTCTCGTGTATTAACACTTGTCATATTTGTTTTTAATTCTAATTTTTTACGCTCTAGTTTATTACGGTCCATTATGATTGGAAATTTAATCATTTCTTTTGGAAGGTCTTTTGGAATTTCATTTTTTGTTTCCCAATTTTGCATTATTACGTTTCCCATAAGATTGTTTGAATTTAAATTTGGTAATGATTGAGTCACTGCACCTTCAGTTGGTAAGGAATAAAAATAGTTATCAGATCCACTTGTAGTTACTTTTTCTTTTGGTTTGAAATTTTGATTTTGTTTGTTTTGAGTTAAATTTTGAATTGGGTCTATGTAAAGTTTATTAATAAAATCTTTATTATCCATAATTTTAATTTAATTATATTTTTTTTGAAATAAGTTATATATTAAATTAATAATATTTTAATTAAGTTTTATTTTATTTTTTTTAATTTCATAATATTAAATTTTAAAAATAATTTTTGTTAATTTTTTATTTTAAAATATTTTTTATTTAGTTTTATTTTCTAACAAAGTTTTATAATAAATAATTAAAAAAAAGAAAATTTATTTATAATTTTATATGAATTATTTATACAGAATTAATAAAAAATAAATAATGAAAAAAATATTTCATTATGAAATAAAAAGTTTATTAGGAATAGGTGCATTTAGTAACGTTTTTTTAGCATATGATACAAAAAATAAAATAAACGTTGCAATAAAAAGAATACAAAAAGATTTAAATCATGCTCAAGATTACAAAGATTTTTATAAAGAAATAAAATCAATGTCAGAAATTCAATCAAATCATTCAGTAAAATTTTATGATGCCTTTCAAAAAGATGAATATTATTACATAGTTTCAGAATTATGTGATGAAAATTTTGAAAATTATTTAGAAAATTTTCCAGATGGTTTAGATAATTATACAATAAGAGACATTCTTTTAGAATTAAATCAAGTTTTTGAAAAAATGAATGAATTAAATATTATTCATGGAGATTTAAATCCAAAAAATATTTTAATTAAATATTATTCAAATAATAAAAATTATTTTAAAGTTAAATTATGTGATTATTCTTTAGGTAAAAAATTGACTGAATTAGGAAATTCTGATTTTGATTTAATTTCAAAATATAAATCACCTGAAATTATTAAAGCTTTACAAAAAAATAAAATACCAAAATTCAATCAAAAAAGCGATTTATGGTCTTTGGGTGTTTTAATTTATTTTATGAAATTTAAAGAAATTCCAGTCAATGAATTTTATAATTATGTTATTCCTAAAAAATTTGATGATTCTTTATTAGAAGATTTAATTAAAAATTTAATATGTGAAGAAAAAAAAAGATTCAATTGGAATGAATATTTAAATCATCCCTTTTTTTATGTTAAAGTAAATCAAATTATATTAAATGATAATATTAATAATAGTAATAGTAATCATAAAATTCATCAAGATAAATCATTTGATTTTAGTAATAATGTTAATAAAATAAAATTATATAAATCTTTAGATATTCAAGCATTTTCTTATGATTCAAACAGTCAATATTGTATTTTCACATCAGTTTTTGGTGATTATTTATTAATATATATTAAACCAGATAAATTTAGTTTAGGTTGTTTTGATTTAAAAAAAAATCTTATAATAAAAGAATTAATTAATATTCATTCAAGTAATATAAATTGTGTAAGACATTATGAAAGAAAACAAAATGATTTTATTATTTCTTCTTCTTTAGATAATACAATTAAAGTTTTTAATATAACTAAAAATTGGAGTTGTGTGACTTTAATAGAAAATGTGGGAGATAAAAAACATAAAAATGGTGGTTATTATATTTTATCTATTTTAATGTTTTCTGATTTATCTAAAAGTTATATTTTAAGTAGTAATTATTGTGATAATTATTTAAAATTGTATAATTTAAAAGGGAAATTTATAAAAAATATTTGTAATAATGAAGAAAATATTGAATATATTAATTTATTTTATGATAAAAATTTTAAATATAATTTTATTATTATTAGTAAATTTCAAAAAGTTAAATCTTATATTTTTGAAAAAAATATAGAATATAAAACATATTATTCTAATACTGATGCTAAAAACTTTATTTTACATATTATAAAAAATGTTGCTTGTCTTTTTATTTCTAATAATAATTCAATTAATATTTTTAATTTTCATTCAGGAGAAGAAATTTTTCATTTTGTTTTGATTGATAAAATAAAAATAAATAGTTTATTATTATGGAATGAAAATTTTTTATTAGTTGCAGGGAATGATTCAAAAATTCATATTATAGATTTTATGAATAATATAGAATCTTATACTCTAGAAGGACATAATAATGAAGTTTTAAAATTAGCTAAAATTAAAATTGAAAATCAAGAATATTTAGTTAGTCAAGGTTTAAATAATGATGGAATAAAATTATGGAAATAATAAAATTATAAATTTTAAAGAAAATATTATTTATAAATAAAATATTTATTTTGCATTTTAAGATGTAAATAAAAATTTATGTTATGTGAATATTTATTTATCATATTATTTAATATGATACAAATTATTTTAAGTAAAATAAAAATATTATAATTAAAATTAATTAATTACGTTTATTTTTAATAATTAATTCATATAAATTTTATTCAATTTTAATTAATATAATAAAATTTTATTTAAATTTATAATTTATTTTAAATATAAATATAATTTCCAAAAAATATTATATTATATATTTATATTTTAGATTATATATTAATTTTATATTAATTTATATTTATTAATTATATAATTATAAAATAAAGCCTTATTAAAAAAAAATTATTATTTCAAAATTATATAAAATATTTTATAAATTTAAATATAAATTATTATAATAATAAACAAAATTTTATATAAATAAAATATAAGTTATTTATTAAATAGATATTAAATATATTAAATATAGATAATATATATTTTTTATTATTTATATATAAATATATACATATATTATATATCTATTATGTATATACACATATATGTTATTCCAATATTTATTATTATAATAAATAATTAATATCAATAATAAAAATATATATCAAATTTATAATTAAAATATATTATTACAAAATTTTATTTAATTTGAACTTTTAATTGAGGATTCAAAAATGAATATCCAATATTTGCTAAATGATCACCAATTATTTCTAAAGCACCAACAAAGGAAATAAAATATTGTGAAATTTCAATTTCACATTTTTGTTCTTTAACTCTAACATAATGTGCAGAATTTATTTTAATTTTTAAATCATCAGTTTTCATTTCTAATTCTTTTAATGATTTTATCTCAATTTCATTTATTTTATTTTCATCAAACATAATTAAAACCATATCATACATTTTACAAATAACATCATACATTTGTTTTAATTCATCTTTTGCATAATCAGATAAAGTTAATCCTTGTTCTTTCATTTGTTTAGTTTGATCTGCAAAATTATCAGCATGATCACCTATTCTTTCTATACTATTTATAATAGAAAAAAATCCGGTGATCGTTTTATTATCATTTACATCTACAACAGCAGATAAACTAACTAAAAATTTAGATATCTCATTTGTTAAATAATCTATTGAATTTTCTCTTTTTTTTAAATCATCAAAAACTGTAATATCAGTTGTTGTAATCATATTAATACCTAAATCTAAATTTTTTTTTGAAAGTTCAGCCATATGTTTAATTTCTAATTTAACTTGAATCATAGCTACTGTTGGTGTTTTTAATAATGAATCATTAATATATAAAATATTTTTTTTATCAATTTTTTCATCTTCTTTGAAACAATTATCAAACCAAGAAATAAACCATTTTAAAATAGGTAAGAAAATAATTAATGATAAAATATTATGGAAAATAATAAAAACAGCCAAAGCTAATTCATTAGTTTTAAAATTCTTTGTAAAAAAATCAGTTATTAAAACTTCTAAACACCAAACTAAAATCATAACAATAATTCCACTTATTAAACGATACATAAATGCAATAAAAGCTGTTTTTTTTGCTTTATTAGATGTACCAATCGAAGCTAATAAAGTTGTAACAACAGTTCCGATTGTTGCACCTAAAGCTAAATATAATCCATTATCAAATGATATAGCTCTACTTCCTACCATAATTATAACTATACTAGTTGTTGCACTAGAACTTTGAACTAATGCAGTAACAACTATTCCAATTATTAAAAGAAGAGGGGGAAATTTTATTTTAGTAAAAATTTTTGAAATAACTAATGTAATAGCTTCATATTCAAAAGCTTCTTTTAATGTTTCTAATCCAAAAAATAATATTCCTAAACCAGATAAAATTTCACCTATATCATTAAGTATTTTTTTTTTTAAAAAAAGCATCATAATGACTCCAATAAAAACAGTTAGCATTAAATATAAAGAAATATTTAAAGATGATAAAGAAACAAGCAAACCTGTGACTGTTGTTCCTAAATATCCTCCCATTATTATACTCATACCTTGAAAAAGTGTCATTACATCTGCGTTTATAAAACCAATTACAATTGCACTAGTTGCGTCACTACTTTGAATTAATACTGTTACTACAGTTCCAATAAATACTCCTAATAATCTATTATCTTCAATTTTTTTAAATAAATTTTTGATTTCTGTTCCAGCAAACTTTTTTAAACCACCTGACATAAATTTCATACCTATTAAAAATACAGCTATTCCAACAAGTAAATAAACGATAGCTTCTTGTAGATTATCCATCTAAATTATATTATTTTTTATTTAATATTTATATGTTTATTAAAAATATTATTATTTAATAATATTTTTTAATATTGAAGGACATTGAAAAAAATTTTTTTTAAAATATTTTTTATAAAATAATAATTATTATTTAATTATATAATTTAAATCTATATTTTAAATTTACATAAAATCTAAATTATTATTCATATAATAATCAATTCCTTTATTTTCATTTTCTTCTTTTTTTTCTTCCTCTTTTTTATTATCTTTTTCATTTTTTTCTTTTTTTTCTTTTTTTTCTTTCTTTTCTACTATTTTTATATTTTTTTTCTTTTTTTCACCTTCATTTAAATTTATTTTTTTATCTTTAATAACTTTTTTTAAATTTTTTTTTTGTTTTTCTTTAATTTTATTATTTAAATTAGATTCTAAATTATCTTGAGTCATATTTAAATCATCATTATTCATATCAGTTAAAATTCTTTTATTTTTTCTTTCATCGTAAGTTTCATTAATTTCAAAATAATCATTATTTTTTTTTATTTTTTTTAAATGTCCTTTATTTCTTTGTAATTTAGACGAATCATTAATCATAGTAATACTTTTTTTAATAATTTTCGGCTCAATTTTTAAAGTTAATTGCTTAACTAATTTATTAGAATAATCAATAACTGTTTTTTCATATTTTGAAAATAATTTTTTTATAAATTTTTGATATAAATAATTAGCAAATCTAAATTGAGGAAGATAACAAAATAATAAAAATACAACTTTAATAAAAAAATAAAATGGAATGTAATTTAATAAAAATTTAAAAAGATTTTCAAAATTTATAAATACACTAAAAATAACCCAATAACTTAACCAATGAATAATATCATTTTCAGTATCATTTTCATTATCTTCTTCTTCTTCTTCTTCATTTTCATCAAATGAGCTAGTATCACTTCTAAAATCAGTTTGGTCATATTGTAGATCTGCTCTCTTCATTATATTATTTCTTGTATTTTTTGACAGTTCACAATAATTAATTTCTATAATTTCAGTAAAAACAAGAACTATAAATAATAAAAAACAATAAATTACTAATTTGGCATAAAATTTGAAAGTATTCTCAAATTGGAAAGTAAAAGATATTTCTCCAATTATTAATATTAGCGCAACGTGCGAGGTTGTATATATTTCCATAGTAATAATACTAAATAAATTAAATCCTAATCTAGTTAACATTAATAAGATAACTAATATTATTTCTTTAAAATCTAATTCTTTAAAATAATCATGATAATTATCTTTATCAGTAGATATTAATAGTATAAAATTTAGTATTAAATTTAATAATCCTTCATAAAAACTTATTTCATAAGGGGAACAATAATGATATTCTAATGAATATTTGTTTATTACTATTTTTAATGAATATAATATTTCTATTGATAGCACATATAGGACACTTTCAATTTCAAAACCCGCATCACCATATAAAATAATCACATTTAAAATAATACCTAAAATAATAATTATACTCAAACTCAAATATTGATAAGAATATAATTTAGTTTTTAAAATTAATACTGAAAATGCACATATAAAAACTATATCAAATATCCAAAAATTAGGTTCAATTTTAGCCTTAAAATTATGAGTTAAAAATTTTTGAGAAGAATCCAATATAGAAGATAATAAAATTAATAAATATTTTTTAAATCTCATTTTTTTAAAAAGAACTTTATATGAATCTTTTATAATTAATTTTTTATCTATTAAATTTAGTGCATTTTTTCTTTTTTGTCTTCTAGATTGTATGGTTATAAAAATAAATGGTATTAATGATAAAGACATACCCAATCCTGAATTTATACCTAATAAATAAGGATGTTGTTTATCTTTAGTAATTTTAATGCCTGATTCATATAATATAATATCAGCAACAAATTTACTTAATCCACCGATTATAATATAAATAATATTTTTATTAATATTTCCACAAGTTATGAAATGACTCATGTCTATTTTTATATATTTTTTTATATATAAAATTTATTTATCTTTTTATTATAATTTCAGAATTAATAATTATTTATAATCCATCAATAT
>JAEEGK010011811.1_pt1 | contig 19900 bp, 12 predicted proteins | sample 8958771 | NCBI WGS metagenome assembly JAEEGK01 (sample SAMN16246547, study PRJNA631951) | gut metagenome | biome: gut microbiome; feature: rumen; material: SC-attached | host: Bos | place: Iran: Karaj | collected 2018-10
ATATTCTTTATAACTTCATCTTTTCCTCCATAAATTTATTTTATTAATTTTATGAATTTTTCGTTATCTTTTAATTTACTAATAATTAATAAATCCTTTAAATCATTAAATAAAATATATCTTTGATATTTTTAAAAGAATAAATATTATTGATTAAATTTTCTTTTTATTTTTCATATATTCATTTAAAACTTTCTTATGTTTTAATTACAAATAACTTTGAGCAATTACCTTATTACTTGCTTCTGAAATTTTTCAGCTAAATTATTTCTATTTGTTTGAACGTTTTTAATATTATCTTTCCTATTTGAAATAAAGTCTTTTTTTTGTTGAATTAAAGAATTTTGTCTTCTAATATCATTATCAATATTATTGATTGCATTTTAATTTTAAATAGTATTATTATTATAATAATTAATATTATCTTGAAAAGAAAGACAATTATTTTGAGAATTATATAAATTTCTAATATTATTTGAATAATCCCCATTTAATGAATAAGAATTATATAAATAATCTTTTCTTTGATAATTATAACTACTATAAGCCTTATATAAATAATAATATTCTTCGAAATTATTTTTCTTTTGAATTATAGAATTATTCGAAGAAACATGATATTGATTTGCTTTTTTGTAATAATCTTTAACATATCATTTTTATAATTCTTATTCCAACTTTTATTTCCTAATCTTTCATATGTTCTAAATAATGAAGTTTTAATGTCTCTTTTATTGTAATCATTAATTGAATAATTAGAAACATATTCAATAGATTTTCAAAGATAAGATTCTGCATCATTATCATAATTATTATTATATTCTTCTTTTGATAAATAATAATAACACATTGAAATCATATTTCTTGAATCTTTTTTATATTTATTATCCCAAAATTTATTATTTATACAATCTTCAAAACTTTCTATTGCTTCTTTTTATGATTTATCATTATAATAATATTTACCATAAAGATAATATAAATTATTTGTTTTATTTTAACTCTCTAATATCATTTTGATTAAGTCTATTATCATAATGCTCATATATTTTTCAAGAAATTCTATTAAATGTTCATAATAATAAGGTAACCAATAATAACTTGAAAAATACTCATTTAATAAAAACTCTAATAAATAACCTAATTTCGGTACTAAAATATAAAAAATAAAATAAAGACAATAATCTAATTCAGATGAATTCATTTATAACATTATTTATTTTTGAGATTTTTATTTATAATTAAATAGTTAAGTAAATAGTTAATTATAATTTATAAAGAAAAATAAAGAATGAAAATATAAAGATTGAAGTAAGAATTTATAAAATGACAGAAAAAGTAATTAGGAAAAATGAATTAGAACAAAAAAGTAGTTGGAGTTCAGATGGAAGATATGAATATGTAAAAAAAGATATTATATAACATGTTATTATGAAGATAAAAATGGAAATAAGACAAAAAAATCATATAAATATTTTGATCATGAGAACAATGAAACAATTGATCATTTAAAAAGGACATACAAAGAATTTAAAACAGAAAAAACTGATCGTTATGTCGAACATGATAGGTATAAATACTTTTTAATTTGGGATTGGGACATAAATATTCTTATGACTATGAATATGAAAAATATGAAAGAGAAATAAAATTATTAGATAATGGAAAGAAAATTGTTGGAAATTGGTACTTAGTAGATACATATTGGAAATAATATATACATTAATTTAATAAATTTAATTGTTTTAATATTTTAAATATTAAGTTATAAATTTGAAAAGATAAAAAATTAAATTTTATTGAAAAAAAATTATTATAAAAAAGTAGTTTCATTTATTTTAATTTGAAAATGAAAAAAATATTTTCAATTTTAATAATAAAGAAAAAGAAACATATATAAAGATTTTAAAATATTATAAAATATATTATAAATAATATATATTATTTATAAGTAGAAAAGATAATTAAAATGAGAGAGAATTTGATATGGGTTTTAGGAAATAATAAGATAAATAGAAAAAAGGATTAAAATGAAAAAAGTTTCATAAGAAGATTTAAAAAAAAAAAAATAAAAAGAATAGGAATTAAATTAATAAAATAACTTAATAAATGATTTTAATAAAATATGACCAGATATAGATTTATCTAATTTTAATATTAATAATATTTCTAATTTAAGTTATTTTATTTATTTTCCATAATTTTTATTTATATATAAAAAAATACTACTAGGAAATTAACAAAATAATTTGTTTTTTAAACATTAAATATATAAAAATGACCCATATTAATTAAATATTTAATAATTAATCTTCATATCAATTATCCAATTACATTTATTCTTATTTATATTAAATTTTTTTACATCCTTTTCAAAATAATCATTTGGTATAATTGAGAAATTAGAATTTATTTGAGAAAAACAATCATTTTTCTTCAATTCATTCTTAATTTCCCAATCATTACCATTAATCATATCCCAAATTTCTTTTTCATTTTCTTCTTCTTCTTTTAATCTTTCTTCTTCTTGTTTTAGTAATTTTTCCTCAATTTGTTTTTTTTCTTCTTCTTTTTTTTTATTTTCAATTTCCTCCAAAATAAAAGGACTAATACTTTCTTTAGGTAAATTATTCAATCTACTTAAATATTCATCTTTACTAATTAATATTTCATTTGGATTTTCATTATCTAAAAGAAATTTTCTATTTAAAGGCATATTAGGAGGAAAAAGATTATTATCATCATAAATTAAATCTTCAGCTTCACCTCCAAATCTTTTTTCAAGATTATCACTTCTCATAAAATTCATCATAGTTTTATCATTTTTTCCATTTATAATAACAAATTTTCTAACAGTAACTTCTTCTAAAAAATTACAAATCAACTTATATAAAAGTTTCAAAAAAAAACTTAAATTTAAAATATAACATTTATACAATTTAGAAAGAAAATTATCAGAAAGACATGTCATAACTTTTTTAATTGAATCAGGAATAGTAATAATATTAGTACCTTTTAAATTAACTATCATATTCCAATTTTCAATTTGACCATTAATTAATAAATTATTTTTACAATATTCACATAAAAAAACAGAAGCTCTAATTAAATCATTTTCTGAATAATCTTTCATATTATTTTGAAAAATATAAGGTTGTACTATTAAATTTGGTCTAAATTCATGATCTCTTCCATAACAATAAGCAAAACCTGAATTTAATATTTCTATTGCTTTATCTTTTGGTTTAAATGTTAATGGGAAGAAATCTTTATACCAATGAAAATATTTTATCATTCTTTCATATGCTTTTTGTAAATCACAATCTGTTGAATATATAAACATTAAATTATATGCATCATTCCAGTATTCTGGAAAAAATTTTAAATTTTCTGGATGAGAATTTATTATTTTTTTATATTGTTTTATCTTTTCATTTTCATAATTTGTGTATTTGACATTGAAGTATATTCTTCTTAATGCTTTTTCAGGTTTTTTATTATTTGGAATTATTATTTCTTCACCTTTTGGAAAAAAGAAATATGATTCTTTAGGGGGTAATGCTAATATATGTCTTTTATATAAAATTGGGTTTTCTATAAAAAATGGAGTATTTGTTTCTATGAAATTGTTGTACTGTTGAACTGAAGATTTATTTTTGATGACTTGCATTTGAAAAATAATTATTTTGAAAATTATTTTAAGCGTTATAGTTATAATATTTTAATTTTTTTTTTCTGATTTATATAAATAAATTTATATAAATTTATTTCAAATAATTTATATAAAAATACTGATTAATAACTTTTTATTAATTTTTTATATATATTTTAAAAAATTAAAAAAATTTTTTTGTTCAATAAATTTAAAAACTATTGAATATAATTAATAAATACCTTGTTTATATATAAAATTAACAAATAAAATATAGATATTTATCAAAATAAACTCATAAAATAATATATACAACCATTTATTTTTCCATATTTTAAAACCATAATTCATTTTCAATATATAAGAATTATTAAACATTTGCAAGAAGCAAATCTTAATTTCAATTTATATTTATATTTCTATTCATCAATAGGATAATCAATAGGAGTATAATCCTCTCCATCCTTAAACAACTGAATATGAGCAACACCTTCATTATTAACCCAAGCTCTAGCCATTCCAGCAGAATTAAATGGCATTTCAACATTACCATCTTTATCAATTGAAATAAATCCTCCAGTTAAATCTTCTAACTCACTAATAACTTCTTGAGAACTATCTTTAAGACTTAATCCTTTATATTTCATTCTAGCTCTCAAATCAAAAGCAACACTTCTTCTAATCATATTTTCTCCTAAACCAGTACAACTAATAGCACAACAATCATTATTAGCATAAGTACCAGCACCAATAATAGGTGAGTCACCAACTCTTCCTGCCATTTTATAAGTAATACCACCTGTTGAAGTTCCAGCTGCTAAATTCTTTTTTTTATCCAATGCTAATGCACCACAAGTTTCATGTTGTGGAATTTCATTATATGATTTATGTTGAGCATCATACCATTCTTTTATCATTTTTGGTGTCATAAAATATGAATTTGGTACCATTGTCAATCCTTCACTTTCTGCATATTCATCTGCACTTGGTCCCACTAATAATACGTGACGTGTACGTTCCATTACTAAACGAGCTGCGTTTATTGGATTTTTTATTCTTTGAACTGATGCTACTGCTCCACATTTTAAATTTGAACCATCCATTATTGATGAATCAAGTTCACATTGGAATTTTTGATTTACTTTTGCTCCTTTTCCTGAATTAAATGTTGGATTGTCTTCCATTGAATTTAATGCTGCTTGAACTGCATCTAAATGGGTTCCATTGTTTTTTAAAATTTTATATCCTATACGTAATGCTTTAAGGAGGCCTTCTTTAAATTCTTTTTCTTCTTCTTTTGACATTGCTGAACGAGGGTCATCTATTGCTCCTGCATGAATTGCTAAGAGAAATTCTACATTCGAAGATTTAATAAAAGTAATAGAAAAGATAATTGTAAGAAATAATTGTATTTTCATTTCCATTTTTTTTATTATTTTTTATTATTTTTGCTTAATTAATTTTTTTAATTGTGGTGTATTTTTATAATTTTTTATTTATTTTTATTTTTATTATTATTATCAAATAAGTTTAAGTGTTTTTTAAAAAACAAAAAATTTATAAATAAAAAAATTTAATATTAAATAAATAACAATATTTTATTTTTTTAAATAAATAGATTCAGCATATTGTGAATTAGTAACTTTCTCAGATAAATCTAAATTAATAGAAACAGCAGTAGGATCAGAAGGAATATCAATTTTATCAGGTTTATATTGAGCTACTACTTTCCTAATAACATTAACATTAGGACAAGCAACAGGTCTATAAGTCTTAACAAATTTAACAGCTTGATCAATAGAAAAATCCTCATATAAAACTAAATAAATAACAACAGTTGCAGTAGCTCTTCCCATTCCAGCAGTACAATGAACATAAACAGTTTTCCCTTTATCTAATAATTCTTTTAATTTATCACCAGCACCTTTTAATCTTAAAGCCAAATCAACTTCATTAAAATCTTCAATTGGATATCTTATTATATCAATTCCTAATTCTTTAGATTCTTTCTTTTGTTCATTATGATTAATTTGTCTAAATACTAAATCTTTATCAGTTTGAACATTTAAAATTGCATCAACATTAGCATTTGAAATTTCAACAAAATCATTATAACTTTGAGGATAAGGTCCAATAAAAATTTTTTTATCTCCCATTTTATTAAAAACTAAATTAGCAACAAAATTAACATCAAATTGTTCTAAAAAAGAATTTTGTAAAAATACATTTTCATCAGGATTATCTTCAATTAAATCTCTATTTTCCTCAGAATCCAAATCAAAAATAATTTTTAAATGTCGATTAGGTTCTCTTTCCCAAATAGCATTTTCTTTTTTACTATTATAAATAGAATATCTATATTGAAAATCATAATTAACAGTATCATCAATTCTCATTGGAACAGTAATATTCCAAAATCTATCTTTCATAACATTTCCATCTTTAGCAATAATTTCTTTAACTTCAGAAACTTCCATTTTAACTGGTTTTTCTCCTTCTCTTAACCAATTTCCAAGTCCAATTGGATCTCCTACAATTTGCATATATTCATTTTCGTCTTTTAAAGGATAATAAATATTAAAATTAATTTTAAAGTGATTCCACATACAATCTAAAATATATTTTCCATTTTTAAATTTGAGACCTTTTAAATATTGTGTACTTAATATTCTATTTGGTCCATTTTCCCATCTTTTGTTATTGTCATTATCTATACAGACGAATTTGTATTTTATGTATTTTGTATTTTTTGGTATTGTTATTTCATTTTTCCATATGTGATTATCTGTCCAGTGAAGTTTAAATTTTTTATCTTTCCAATTACCAAATATAGGATCTGAACCTAATATATATATGTTTTCCCCTTGGTTTGTTTCGTATTGTATTTGAAATTCAAATGTTATTTTGTCTGAATCCATTTTAAATTTTTTAAATAGTTTGTAATTATTTATTTTATTTTTATTTTGAATTTGGAGATTAATTATTTATTTTATTTTTTTTTGATGATTTCTTAAATTTTAATTTTTTATATGAAGACTAAAGAAAATTATTTAAAAAGATATATAATAAAATACCTTTTATTATTAGTATAAATATTGTTATATTTATTTTTATTTATAAAAAAACCAATATATTAATAAATATTATTATTAGTGAATTCAAAAGAAATTTTTTTTTTCCAAATATTGTTGGAATTAAGCTATATTTAAGAATTGATATTAAAAGAATAATTAAAATTGTCTCTTTTTTTTAACAGATAAAGAGAAATAATATTTTAATTATTAAAAATAAAAATATTAAAAATAAATAAAAATATATATTTTAAGCATTATGATTTTCAGTAATTTTTTCTTTCTCATTTTCCATATCTAATTCTTCAGGTTCTTTTTCTCTAGGTCTTTTCTTTTTAATTAATGAACTTTGAGTAATATCAATAACTTTAGAAGAATCATAATTAGTATTAAATTTATTTTCACTTCCATTATTTAACATTTTTTCTTTTTCTTTAGTATATTGTTCAAATTCATTAATTTCCAAAATAACATCTTCAATTTTAGGATAAATATCTTTAATAATACCTTGAAATTCATCAACTTTAGAATTATTTTTTGCTTCTTTATTCATTTCTTCACTTTCAATAATATTTCTATTTAAATAAATCCTTTTATCATCAGTTTTAATTTCATTTAATTCTAAATCATTATCATCAATTTCAATTTTTAAATTAGAATTTTCTAAAGCTAATTTAAGATGATATTCCATAATTAATTTAGCTTTAAAAAGAACTAATAAACATTTATGAGGATCATAATCTAAAACTTGTGCTTCTTCAAAATATAAACTTGCTAATTTTCTAGAATATTTATCCCCATATTTTTTTCTTATTGAAATGGCTTTTTCAAATAAATTTGCAGCTGTTTTAAAATCAGATTTAACTCTTTGAAAACAACCAATATTATAATAATTATCTGCTAATTCAAGATAATAATTTATTACTTCTTTTGATAATGTTGAAACTTCTTTATCATCATATTCTTTTAAATAATCTGTATATAATTTATTTGCTGCTCCTAAATTTTCCAATGCTATATTTTCATCTGAGTCTTCTTGTTCATTTTGCTTTTCTTCATCTTCATTTTTATCTTTTAATATGTTTTCTTCTTTTTTTTCATCATTTGCTAAATTAATATTTTCTTCTTTTTTATCTTCATTTTCTTCTTTTTTTTCTACATTTTCTTCTTTTTTATCTTCATTTTCTTTTTTATCTTCATTTTCTTCTTTTGTTTCTACATTTTCTTCTTTTTTTTCTTCATTTTCTTCTTTTTGTAAATTATTATGTTCATTTTTTTGATCTTCTTTATTTTCAATAGGTTCATTTGGTAAATTTAATATATCATCATTTTCCATTAATTTTCTTATTAATCCAGCACCATATTCATTAAAATATTTTGCCATTTCAATTTTTGTTTCACTTCCATATTTTTCCAAAGCTAAATTTATTGATTTTTCAAGCACTTGTAATCCTTTTTCAAATTCATTTTTATCAAAATCTTGTTCTGCTAGTAAAAATAATTTATCAGGTTCATCTTTATATAAGTTATAATCTATGTTTTGTTCTGAATTTGTATTTATCTCATTGGCGGGTTCCATTTTTATAATTTATATAAATTAAATTGATTAATTGTTTAAATATTATTGAAAAAATAATAAAAAAAAAAAAAATTCAAAAAAAATGTTTAATAATAATAGTGATAAAATTTAAAAATTTATATAATATGTCTGAAAATGATTGTGATACAGGGAAAAATATTGAAAATATAATAATAAAAAATTTAAAAAATAATTATCTTTCACCTGAAACAATTAAATATAAAAAAATAGGAAATTATATTTTATCAAATACAATAGGAATAGGAACATTTAGTAAAGTAAAATTAGGAATCCACTATCCAACACAAGAAAAAGTAGCAATTAAAATATTAGATAAAGAAAAAATAAAAGATGAAAACGACATAGAAAGAATAAGTAGAGAAATTCATATATTAAAAGTATTAAAACATGATAACATAATTCAATTATATGAAAATATTTCAAGTGAAAGACACATTTATATAATAATGGAATTTATAAATGGAAAAAATTTATTTCATTACATTTACACTTCTAAAAAATTAAATGAAAATAAAGCATGTTATTATTTTCGTCAATTAATTTCTGCATTAGAATATTTACATACATTAGGAATAGTACACAGAGATATTAAACCAGAAAATATATTATTAACAAAAGATTATAAAAAAATAAAATTAGTTGATTTTGGTTTAAGTAATTCATATCGTCATGGAAATTTATTAAAAACTGCTTGTGGTTCACCTTGTTTTGCAGCTCCTGAAATGATAAGTGGTAAATATTATAATGGTTTATATTCTGATTTATGGTCTTGTGGTGTTGTATTATATTATATGTTAACTGGAAAATTACCTTTTGATGATAGTAATATTAAAGTTTTATATAGAAAAATTAAAAATGGTGATTATGTTATTCCTAATTTTTTAAGTGATGTTACTAAAGATTTTATTAGAAAAATATTGACTGTTAATCCTGAGAAAAGAATTAAAATTAATGATTTGAAAAATCATCCTTTTTTTAATTTTGATCAAATTACTTTGTGTAAAGGAATTTTAATTGGGATTGATGATATTTATATTGATTATGATTTGGTTAAAGAAATTAAATTAAATTATTTTTTTGATAATGATAAAGTTACTGAAGAATGTATTTGTGAATATATTCTTAAAAATTATCATAATAATATAACTGCTACTTATTATCTTTTATTAAAGAAAAAGGAAAATGAAAAAAAAATAGAAAATGAAATAGAAAATAAATTTGAAGATATAAAAGAAAATGAGAAAAATAAAAAAGAAGAAAATAAACAAATCAAAAATAATGAAAATGATAATAAAAATAAAATAAATGATATTAACTCAAAAATAAATAATAATGAATTAAATGAAAACAATAAAAATCAATATCAAAATAATAATAATAATGATAATGATAATAATATAAATATGAATAATTCAAATAATGAATATAATATATTAGTTATTAATAATATATTAACTGAATCAAGTATAAATTCATCAAATATTTTAAAAAATGAAAAAAAAAATCATCCAAAAGAGAAAATAAATTTAATTAATGCTAATCAAAAAATAAAGTTGAATGAATTAGTAAATTTAAATCATAATTTAATAACCACAAAACTAAATATAAATAGTGTAATTTCAAATCATATTAAAAAAAATAATAATAGTAGAAATCTAAATAAACATAAAAATCAAGCATTATCTTTAGGAGGAGTTACATTAATGAATAAAACAACAAATATTTTTCATACATTAAATACATATAAAATAGGATTTAAAAAAGATATAAAAAAATATATTTTTAATTCACCTAATTTATCTGAAGAAAATTTAAAATATAATAATTTGAAAACATATAATAAACAAACAAGAAAAAGAATAATAAGTTCAAATTTAAGTAGAAATATTAAATCTTTAAATCAAGCAAAAACACAATTTAAAAATGATAATAAAGTTAAAAGAAGTAATTTAAATAAAAATATTAATGGACTTTGTATTAAAAAATTATTTGAAAAGGATAATTCTAATAATCAAAAAACAAATAATGGAAATAATGATGTATCATTTAATTTAACAAATTATATATCAAATCCAAGGAATAAATTAATATATAATTTTAAAAAGAATAGTTTATATAGAAATCAATTAAAACCTACTTTTCATAGTAAACAAAATTCAAAAAATCATTCAAATATATATGAAATAGAAAATTCACAAAAGAATCAATCAAAAAATAATAAACCTCAAAAATTAATAATAAATGAATGGAAAACTCTAAATTCATTTTTAAGAAATAGACTTTCTTTAAATTTAAAGGATTCAAATAAAAAAAATCAATTAGTATATAATACAAATTCATTAAGTAATGAAAAAGATCAATATGTAAATGGAAGTATTAATAATAAAAATGTATTTAATGGAGATAAAAATATAGATAAGAATTTAAAAAGAATTAAAAATAATAAACATAATTATTTATTTTCTAATATAAAGACAAAAAAAAATGAAATAGATGAATCTAAGACTATTAATTTTGGTAATGAAATTAGAAAAAATATCTTAAAACAAAAAAAACAAAAAATGCGAACAATTTCTAATTATTCTATTTATAATTATATTTATAATGAAAAAATACAATTTACCAAATCAAAAAATTCTACTTATAATAGTAAAGAAAAAAATAATTCTTTGTCAATTAAATCTTCTTCAAGTAAGCGACAAAATTTAAATGTAAATTTATTTAAAAATCAAAATAAAGTTAAAAATTTAAGTATAAAAATTTAAATTGATTTAAAAACAATAATTTTATATTATTTAATAAAAATATTATAATTAATATTGAAATTAATTTTTCTTAAATTATTATATTTATTTTTTTTGATTTTCTTTATCCAAAAATAAAACTCATTAAAGTATTAAAATTTTGTTGTTCTTCTTTTTTTCTTTTTTTATAAATAATTTATAATTTAAACTAAAATGAAAACTATTATTATATAATTTTTCAGTTTATTTTTAATATTTAAATTTTGGGTGATACAATTATTTTATATAATTTTTTATATTCCAAAAGAAGTGAAAAAACAAATCAATATTTCTTTTAAATAAAAAATATTAATTTTATGTCCAAATTATTGGATATAATTCTGATTTAATTTTTTACTTGACTTTATTATAAATAGTTTATTTTATTTTTTTCAAAGAAATATTATTATATTTATTTTTCAATTATATCAATTAAATTATAATTCAATATTCATTTATAATTATTTTTTTATTCAATAAAGTTCTTAGAAATTATTTGACTAATATAATGAAACAAAAAAATTGATTTAAATTATTTATTTATTTTTTCATCATTAACCAAATATAATATATTTTTAAGATTTTTTATTTTAATATACATTAAATGCTTAAACTTTTTTTTGAATAAAAATAAATTAGTATTAATCTCAAAAATATTTTATTTTTAAATTATCATCAAAATCCACCTTCAATTAAAAAAAAATTTAATTAAAAATCTTCAATTAAATTCTTTAGAAAAATTCATATTTATATAATTAATATATTTAACATTACTTATTAAAAGATTTGAATGAAATAATTCTAAATAATTCATAGATTATCTAAAGAATTAGAAAATTAGCATTTACTTTTTATACAATTAATAATTTATTAATAAGATTTTTCAGTATTTTGGAACATCAAGATATAACATTAAACTAATAGAATTTCTTTTTTTTTATTATCAATTGATTTAAATTTATATATTAATTAATTCAATTTTTTTATTTACATTAACTACTACTATAATTATTAAAAATGAAATATTATTAAATAATAATTGATTTAAGAATCATACAAAATTATTTAAAATGAAATTCAAAAGACATAAATAAAAATAAAAACTAAAAAAATTTTTACCACAAAATTGTTTAATCAAATAATTCTTTTTAAATATTGTTTTATTAATTCAAAATATATTATCATTTTATTTAAAGATCTAGAAAAAAATTTATTGAAATTAATTATGATATATATTTATATAAATCAAATTTTTCCTTCACAACATTTATAAAATAAAATAATGAAAATGATAAAAAAAGTATTATTAAAATAAAAAAAAATATTTAAATTCATAAAAAATATATAAATATATTATTAAAAAAAATAAAACAAATGAAAGACAAAATTTTTGAATAGGAAGTTAATTAAATTTAATTAATATAATAAATTTTTTTACAAACATTCATAAAAAATCTTATATAAATAATTATTATTTTTTTATTATCATAAAGATGAAAGCAACTTACATATTCCTTTTTTTATTTCCATTAATAAATTCACTTGTAGTAAATATACCTCCAAATAAAGAATTAAACACTGAAACAGATTCTCAACAAACATTTACTTTTTATTTTTCTTTAGATAATTTACCAGTTGATTCATCTGGAGTAATAAATCTTTTTACAACAGAGCATTTTGCATTAAATCCATTATATAAAAAATTTGCACAAAGCGAAAATGGTGCTAAATCAGTAAAAGATAGTGAAGATGAACATGATAAAATAAGAATTGAATCATTTGCAAATGGTGCAAGATTTAGAATTTTATTTAAAAAAACTGAAAAAAAACAACATTTTATAACAGTAACTTTTAGAAAAGATAAAGATACTAAAATTTATATTCCAGAACCAAAATTATTTACACATAAAGAAACATCAGTACATGATATTATAGAAAAAACACATAAAATAAAAGGAAATAATCCAATTTATTTCTATATTCATTTACCATCATTAAAAGATTATATAGAATATGAAATAACACAAAGTGGAAATTCTCAAATAACATTTTTCACAGAAAATAAAGAATTAGCTCCTTCAAATATATATCATATTGATGAAAATATTGATACTTTTAATTTATATGAATTAATAAATATGCAAGAAGATGATATGATTATGGAAATTTATAATGAACATGATGTAAGTGAATCATTTATTGCTAAACATACTGCATTTGAATATTATGAAACTTTAGATTGGGAAAATCAAGGTCTTTTAATTGTTACTCATCAAATTATTCCTAAAAATAAAGATGATATTCATAAATTTATTTTAAATAAAGATTCTATGGCTGTAAAATCAAGTGAAAGATATTTTGTTAATATTATTCATTTAAGTGGTACTTATAATATTGATTATAATATTTATGGTAGTAAAAATATTACTGAAATTAAATATGATAAAAAAATTCATAGAGGTAATAATTTAATTTCTGTTTCAGGAGATAATACTTATGTTTTTAAAATTATTTGCTTAAGTAAAGTTTGTCTTCTTAATTTCCAATTAATTAAAACTAATACAGATAAAATTAATCAATTTAAATTTGGTTATTACACAAAATACTTTTATTTATATGTTGAAAATAAAAGAACATTTGAATTAGATGTTGAAAATGATTATCTTTCTGCATTAAATTCAGGAAATTATAAATTATATATGACTGATTTAAAAGGAAATCCAAAAGTAGTTGAAAATAAACATAAAATAAATGAATTTGTTCCTTTAGTTGGAAAAAAAATTGAAGTTGTTGTAAATAAACCAACTTTATTCCTTCTTTATCATAATATTAAAGAAGAAAAAAGTCCATATGATGATTTATCAAAATTTAAAGATGTTATTGGATTTAGATATCATTTTAATAGTATTGAAGAACATGATGTAGTTTCTGCTTATTTATTTAAACAACCTTTTAATGTTAAAGATTTTAATTATAGTCCTCATCAAAATAAATTTATTGGAAAATTAATTCATTTTAAAAAACAATATAATTTTGATTTCTTTAATCCATATTTACATTATGATAGTGATATTGATAAATATAAATTTGCTCTTTCAACTTGTAGATTTGAAAAAAATTTATTGGAAGAAAATATCGATTTATTATTTTATACAAATAAAACAAGTACACTTAAATTAAGAGAATTTAATGAAGTTAATTTAGTAAAAAATAATAAAACAAAATTTTTATTACCATTAGATCATGATATTAGAAATGATACAATTGAAGATTATAATTTAGTAATTATTATTGATCAAGACGAAAAAATAAATGGAGTAGTAAATTATTCAATTGCAGATTATATTGATTATCATTATAATGCTTTTGAAAAAGAAGAAAAATTATTATTTGATAAAAATGGAAAAAGTATAATTATAATAAGTGATATTAATCTTGCGAAAGGAATTAGATTTGTATCTGATTCTGATATAAAATTAATTGTTTATTATACTTATGTTAAAAAAGATGAATTATATTTAGTTAATAATAATAAATTTGTAATTAATTTTGAAAATAAATTAGAGAAAGAAATTGAATTATCAATTTCTCCTTTTGTAAAATCAGTTAATATTAGTTCAGAATATAATGTTTATAGAACTGAACTAAATAATTTAACTAATGTATATAAAGTTATAAAAGAACAACCTATTACATCTTTTTATGATGCTAATTTAAAAAATGATAAAATTACTTTTAAAGTTCCTGTTGATGTAACGAAAAAATATTTAATAATTATTGTTGCACATTCTTTAGATAAATCACAATTAGATAAAGGAATTTATTATTTAGAATATGATCCTAATAAAATTCCAATTAATATTAATTTATTAATTTGTATTGGTGCTTGTGTATTTCTTATAATTTTATTTTATTGCTGTTGTTGTGGAAAGAAAAAAGAAGAAAATGAAAAAGAAAAAGGACAAGAATTAGATGATTTAGATGAATATAAAAAAGTTTAATTTGATGGAATTTATTTAGCATAAATTATTTAGAATAAATTTAGTGTTTATTTAAAAGTTATATGAAACATTAATTTAATGTTTTTATAATTATTTTAAACTTAGATTTAAAAATATAAGGTTATTTAATAAAAAAAAAATAAAACAAATATAATATTCAATTATTTATTTTAAAATTGATTTTGAATTATTTTTTTTATACTAAATATCAATATTAAGATTAAATAAAAATTAAATAAAAAATCATTTTAAATATATATAATTTCTTTATTTTATCAAATTTTTTAAATTTTATAATAATTCAGATAAAAAATAATAATAAAATATTATTCTTTTATGATGCCTATTGACTATCAAAATAAAATAATAGAAAATAATCAAAGAACAAATAAATAAAGATTTTTATTTTTCAAGTATTTTAAGATAAAATAGTTTAACAGAAATATGTAATGAATTAACAAGTACTGAATGTTTAGATATTAATGTTGAAAAATTTTTAACAGAGATGGCAGATAATTTCTTAGATACAGTAATAGATAATGCATGTTTAATTGCAAAACATAAAAACAGTGATTCTATTTCAATAGAAGATTTAGCTACAGCTATTAAAGATAATTTTGATATTTATGAACCTTCAAAATATACAAAACATTATGATTTAATTAAAGGAAATAATATTAAAAATATTTCAACAAATGACCATAAAAAAAGATTAGAATTAACAAAAGAAGAAACTAAAAACGTTAATTTATAAAAAAAAATAAAAATTTTATAATTATATTTCTCATAAATTTAAGAATTAAATTAATAGTTTAAATAAATTCCCTTATATAATACTTCCCTTTTTAAATATTTTATAAAAGATAAAAAATATAAGGTGAAAAATAATAAATTTTACTCAAATAATATAAATCTTCAATTATAAAATAATAAAAATATATAAAAAAAATGAGCTTCCTCGGAAAAGAATGTAATGGTGATGCAGAATTTAGTTTAGAGAACATTTTAACTAAACTTCATGGTTTAATAGAAATATCAATAAAAGTACATATTCGTGATCCAGGATGTTTATCAATGGTTTACAGTCCAGGTGTTGCACAACCATGTCTTGAAATTCAAGAAGATATTACTCGTGCTTATGAATATACAAACAAAGCTAATAGTATTATAATTGTAACAGATTCATCATGTGTAACTGAGAAACCATGGAATGAGAATGCTGCTATGCCTTATCTTGAAATTTTCTCTGCTTATTATAAACAATTTTCTAATGTTGATGCTTATCCTATTATTTTAGATATTGCTAAAACTAGTAGTTCTGAAATTTTATGTGATACTGTTTGTGCTATTTCTCCTTGTTATTGTGGTGTTGAATTCTTTAATGTTTCTGATACTAGAATGAAAGATTTTGGAGAACTTTTTGCTAAAAGTGAATTTAAAGATAAATTTGCTTATCTTAATGGTAATTGTAAAAGAGAAATTGATAAAGTTTTAAAAGGAAAAAAAACTGATATTACTTCTAATTCTATTTTTGCTGCTATATGGAGAGTTATACTTGATATTCATTATACTGGGGATGCTTCACCTATTCTTAATTATATTATGGAACTTATTAATAGTGGTTCATTAAATTTAAATAGAGATAAACCATTTAATGAAGATTTCTTTGAAATTTTAGAAAAAGTTGTAGATTATGTATTTGGAAATAAAATGGTAAAACATGATTTAGATAAATATAATTGGCATGGAATGGAAACTACAAAAGATTATATTTATGAAAAATTTAAAACATTCCTTACTTATGGTCATAAAGCATGGATTGAACCAATGCCTAAAGGATATTATATGCATAAACATGATAATAAAGAAAATTCTAATTTAATTCATATGAGAAATAGAGGAGTAATTCAAATTGGACTTAAAATCAAAAATAATAATCCAAAACAATTAAAAGAACTTTATTCATGGGAAAATATTGATGCAATTTCAAAAAAAATTGCAGCAAATCCTGAGCTTGGATTTAAAATTACATGTAAAAATAATTATGGAGGTATTGTAACAAATGGAACAGCAATTCTTGGATTAGGTAATATAGGTGCACTTGCAGGAATGCCTGTTATGGAAGGTAAAAGTGTTCTTTTCAAATATTTTGGAGGAACAAATATTTGTCCAATTTGTATTCAAGAACTTGATCAAGATAAAATGATATTCTATGTTCAAAATATTTCACCATCATTTTGTGCAATTAACTTAGAAGATATTAAAGGACCAGATTGTTTCTTCATTGAACAAAAACTTATAGAAACAGTAAATTGTCCAATGTTCCATGATGATCAACATGGAACTGCAATAGTAGTTGTAGCAGGAATGATAAATGCAATGAAATTAAGACAAACAAAAATAGATGAATGTAAAATAGTAATGAATGGTGCAGGAGCAGCAGGACTTGCAGTATGTACATTATTAATGAATTATGGTTTTAAACATTTCATAGTATGTGATACTCATGGTGCAATATATAAAGGAAGACCACATAATATGAATCCATTTAAAGATAAAATAGCAGAAGTAACAAATAAAGAATGTATAAAAGGAACATTAGCAGAAGTAATTAAAGGAGCAGATGTTGTAATAGGATTATCAGGACCAAATACTATATCAATAGAAAATGTTAAATCAATGGCACCTAAACCTGTAGTATTTGCTTTAGCTAATCCAGATCCTGAAATTTTCCCTGAAGATGCTAAAAAAGCAGGTGCATATATTATTGCAACTGGTAGAAGTGATTATCCTAATCAAATTAATAATTCAGTTTGTTTCCCTGGTTTATTTAGAGGTACTATTGATACTAGAGCACCTAAAATTACTACTGAAATGAAAATTGCTGCTGCTGAAGCAATTGCTAATTTAGTTCCTCCTGAAAGCTTAAGACCTGAATTTATAATGCCTAGTGCACTTGATATTAAAAATTCTATTAGAGTTGCTGTTGATGTTGCTAAAGTTGTTATTGAAAAAGGATTAACTAAAAAAACTAATATTAATATTGATAAAGTTCAAGAAAATATTAATTCATTCTTTATTGATGGTGTTTTAACTGATGTTGATAATTAATATTAGTTATGTTTTGTTAATTTAATATTTAAAAATCTTGTTTTTGGTTTTTAAAATTTTTTTTAATTTTTTTTAATTATTTTTAGAAATTATAATAATATTTTAATTAAATTTTGAAAATAAAAAAAACTTTAATAAAAAAATGAAAAAAATTTCACCTAAGCAAGACCTATTATCAAAATTAAGCAATCTTTCAAATAACATCGCAGAAAAAAAGAATTTAAATTTTTTTCAAATGAATGATCAATATATTTATACAAATAAAAGAACACAAAAATTATTTGAGCAAAGATTAGGAAATGAAAATAAATATGATTATCCAATTAATAATGAATTAAAAGAAATTTCAGTTCCTAATCAAAATATTTATAAAAATTCAAGTAAAATACATAATGAAAATGAAAAAGTTAAAGTTAATATTGATAATACAAAAACTCATATAGATAAAAAATTAGAAGATTTAAAAAATAATAAGATTAATTGGGAAGATAAAAATAATCATAAAAACAAAAAAAAGGAAGATAATATAATTTTTGATGATTTAAAATATGAAGAAAAAATAATTTTTATTATAAATTCAAAAATGGGATTACAGAATTTAGGAAATTCATGTTATATGAATACTTGTCTTCAAATAATAATTCATACTCCAAATTTTATAAATAGATTTTATCAAAATTTAAATAAAATTGATTATTTAACTCCAATTTCAAAAAATTTTTATGAATTAGTTGAACAATTTAATTTAAATAAAAATTCATTATCTCCAAAAAAATTTTTTGAAACCTTTTGTAAAAGGCATAAAAATTTTTCAGGTAAAAAACAAAATGATACACAAGAATTTTGTAGAATATTTTTAGAAGATATAAATTTAGAATTAAATAATATTAAAACAAAAACCCCTTATATAGAATTGGAAACAACAAATAAAAGTAAAAAAGAATGTAATGAAGAATATGATATATTATATAAAAAAAAAGATGATTCTATTGTAATTGATTCTTTTTATGGTCAAATTATAAATATTTTTACTTGTGAATGTTCTTTTAAAGATTTTTCTTTTCAAAAAACATTTGATATTCCTTTATCAATTCCAAATGATAAAAAAATGGAAGATTTAAAAGAATTAATTGAATCATATTTTGAAGAAGAACATGTAGCTTTAAAATGTAAAAATTGTTCAAAAAAAAATATGATAAATAAAAAAAAATTTACTCAACTTCCTGAAATTTTAATTTTATCATTACAAAGATTAAATGAAAGAACTAATAAGAAAAATACAATTCAAATTCAATTTGAAGAAAAATTAAAAATGAAACATTTTGTTGATAGAAAAGTTAATGATACAAAAAATTATAATTATTATTTATATGCAATTGCAAATCATTCTGGAACAATTGATTATGGACATTATTATGCTTATATAAAAATTATAAGTGATTGGTATGAATTTAATGATTCAAAAGTTGTTAAATTAAAAAAAATTGAACATATTTCTTCTGATGCTTATATATTTTTTTATAGAAGAAATGATATATAAATAATATCTTCTTTAAAATTAATTGAATTTTTTGATTAAATTTAATTTTTATAAATAATAATATAATTCAATTTTATTTAAACTAATTTATTCTATTTTATGATAATTTTTGAAAAAATCATTTGGGGATTGGGCCCAATCC
>JAEEGK010011812.1_pt1 | contig 19898 bp, 13 predicted proteins | sample 8958771 | NCBI WGS metagenome assembly JAEEGK01 (sample SAMN16246547, study PRJNA631951) | gut metagenome | biome: gut microbiome; feature: rumen; material: SC-attached | host: Bos | place: Iran: Karaj | collected 2018-10
ATTGTAAATTTTTCTTTTGAATAAAATTTTATCATAATGAATAAAAAAATAATTTATTTTTAAAAATTAAAAACAATTGGTTTTTAATTTGAATTTTTCAAATAAAAAAAGGGCAAAAACAAATAAAAATCATTTTAATATTGTTTTTTATTTATAAAATGTTTGTTTTTTAAATTTTAAAATTTTAAGAAACAATAATAATATTTTTTATTTTATTAATGCGGGAAAATAATAATTAATTCTTACAAAATCATTTAATAAATAATGGAAGTAAATTCAATAGAACAAGAAAGATTAATAAAAGAAAAATTAAAATATTATGGTAGATTTTCAAGGAGAGAAGATTCAAAAAAAAAAAGAAATATAAATAATAAAGTATTTGGTTATAGAAAAGGAGAATCAATTAATATTGAATTAGATTCAGAAAATAATCCAATATTAATATCAAAAGATGGAACAAAATTTATTGATTCAATTAAAAGTTTTGATATTGATGAAGAAGGAGATTTTGATATTAATTCAAATCAAAATTTCAAAAAACAAAAAAAATTAAAAAAAAAAAGAAATAGAATTTTTGATAGTGAAAGCGAAATAAGTTTTTCATACGAAAATAAAAAAAGAGAGAAGAATAATAATAAAAATAATAAAAATAATATTAATAATTCAAATCAAAAAAAAGAGAAACCAAAATGTGTAGTGTGTAATTTTGAATTTTTTTCTTTTATGACTGAAAATGAAATAAATCAACATATAAATGCATGTTTGGATGGAAATGGTGAAAAAAATATTCAAGAATTATTAAAAACAAAAGATATGATAGAACAACAAATAAATTTAAAAAAAGAAGAAGAAAATATTAATTGTTGTCCTATATGTCATAAAGTTTATAAAAATTTACAAAATCATACAAAAACTTGTGTTAATAAAAATTTACATTCAGATAGTGAATAATAATAAAAATAAATTAAATAATAAAATAAATTACTATTAATTTATTGTTATATTTTAATCATTATTTATTTTAATAATAATAAAAGTTTTTTTTAAATTTAATATAATATTATCAATTATAATAAAAATCAAATATAAAATCAATTAAACATAAATTTACTCATATTCATTATATTTCTGATTTTGAACTCTCAACTTATTAGGCATAGTGACAATAACTTGATTTTTATTATATTTATAAGTATTTTCAATAACAAAATCATTAACTTTCTTAATTTTATATTGATTAACAATACCTTTTTTAATTTTATTAAAATTCCAAATAACAATATATTCACCAATAGAAGTAGTAATATTACTTTCTTTATCATTTTTTGATATATTAAATTTTGCAGGTGTAAATTTATCATTTTCTAAACCATATTTAACAATATCTTGAGGAGAAATTTTTAAAGTCTTAGGACTATGTTTACTTTTACCTAAAGGTTTTTTAAAACCATTTGTATCATCATTATCATTTACAGTATTAATAACCATTAAATACTTATCACAAGTTGCAAGAATATAAGAACCATCTTTACTAACATCAATAGCTCTAATTGAATCACCATAACAAGATAATAAAGTTTTAGCTTTTTTACTTAAATCATCATATAATCTTATTGTACCATCATTTGAACCAATTGCAGTTTCTCCTGTTATTGTTGAAATAATACAATTAAAATCAGGATTTGTTTTATATTGTTTTATTTTAGCTACTTTATTATTTTTATTTATTCTACCATCTAACATTATAATATTATTCTTATTAATACAATTTATTATTTTATCATCTTCCATTTGATTAAATTTTTTAGAATGATTAAAATCTAAAATATCCATATTTCCTGTATTCCATTCTTCAACAATTTTACCACTTTCAATATCAAATTGAAATAAACTTTCCTTATTACAATTATCTTTCAATAACATATTTGTATCACTCATAAACATTTTTGCACCAATTAAATCAATTTTTTTTCCATTGTATTCATTAACTGAAGGAATATTCATAACTGGAAGTAAATTTCCAGATTCAGAACTTGGTTTAAATACTTCAATTGTATTATTATCTTTAGCAACAAAAGTTCTATCATATAAATAAGCTTGAGTAGTAAATTTATTCTTATGTTCTAAATCTTTTTTTTCTGAACTTTCACCAAATTCAATATCATCTATTTTATCATTTGTTACATTTGAAAATGATTCATTCACATTATTTATATTATCAATTAATATTTTTTCTGAATCTTGTAAATTATCATATGATTTTTCTGAACTTGTTTCATATAAACATTTTGTTATTAATTTCTTTAATGGCTCAATATTTGAATTTTTTGGAAATGAAAATGAATATGCATCTGCTTTTTCTTTTCCTTTTTCTCCTTTTATATCAGCAAACATTATTACATTTTCTGAATCATAAATCACAATATTTGAATTTTGACATATTTTAGTATAAATAATAACATTTTTATTTTCTTCACATATAATATAATATGAAAAAGATTCTACTTGAATTATTTTAAATAAACCATTTTCTATTATTAAATCTGTTGTTTCTGTATTTTTATTAAATTTAAATAAATTTCCTTCTTTTGAAAATTGTTCAACTGAATTAGGAAACTTTTCTTTAAATTGTATTAATGATATTTTTAAATCTAACATTTGATTAGTAATTTCATTTAATTCATTTGATTCTTTATATTTTTGATAATTATCATCGATAAATTTATCAATATCTTCAATTTCATCATAAACCATAATATATTGATATTTAGTTTCTTCTTTTTTTGCTTTTTCTAAATCAATATTAAAATCATTTGAAGTAATTAATTCTGATAAAGTTTCCAAAAAAATTGGTCTATTACTTTTTATTTCAGCATCATTAAAAAATTCAAAAATAAAAAAAGATAATTTTTTTTGCCACATTAAACAATAATTTTCATTCTTATTTGTATATGTTTTAAAATGACATTCATTTGTTATTTTAAATTGTAAGAATTCCCATTTATTAATTCCTTCATCACTTCCTTCATTTTCAACATTTAATAAATATTCAAAATTATCTTCATCTAATATTTTTAAAGAAATTACTGCTTCATCTGAAATTTGTTGTTTTGGTTTTCCAAGTTCTTTTAAATATAAATTTCCTCTTAATTTTGTATTAGGAATTTGTTTTCCACTATTTGTAATTAATCCAGTTTGAAAATTGTTAAAAGGATAGTTCATCATTTTATTTGATTTATAAATTTAATTTTTGTATTTATAACTTTTTTTGGAGGGATTTTATAAAAATTTTTTTTTGAATGAAAAATAATTATTTTTTTTTCATTTATTTTTTTAAATAATATTAAATTATTATTTATAAAATAAATTTAATTAATATTTTTTTTATCATCAAATAAATAAAAAGAGGATTTTAAAATATTTTTAATCAAAAATTTACACTTTGAATATATTATTTAATTAATAAAAAATCAAAAACAAAAAAAATCATCTTACTCAATACCCTAAATAAATAATAAAATTTATAATAAAATCCATTTAAATTGATTTAACTAATTGAAACATTTTTAATAATATCTTCTTTATATTTTTTAATTTCATCTCTAATATCTAAATTATAATCGTTTTCAATCATATCAATAGCAATAGAAACTAAAATCCTTCCTAATCTAAGTAAAACTTTATCATTATCATCTTCTCCCCAAAAAGAACTAATTAATATTCCATTTTCTTTTTGTAATTTAAAATTTTGTTGCATATTATCAACAATTATAATTTTACTTAAATCTCTTCCAAGTAAACTAATATCTTTAATAATATCATTATTAATTATTGTACAATGTTCTCTATATAATCTATAATTAAAATATTTTCCTCTTCTAATTTCAATATTATCAATTATTGGATCTGCATAATTTTGAGTTGCAGTTGTAAATATTACTATTTCATAATATTCTTTTACTAAATTTAAAAAATTATATAAATATGGTCTTATTCTTAAAAGTCCTTCTTCATTATCATCATTAATATAAATAAATGACATTATTGTTTCATCAAGATCTAATATTAATGTTAAATCTTTTGATGGAGGATTTTTTAAAAAATAAGAATAAATTAAAGGATTACTTTGTTTTTTAGATGAAAATAATATTGAACCTCCTTTATTTTCAATTTGAAAAATATCATTCATAAAAATTCTATTTATTGTATCTGAATCATATTTTGTATAATTTTTATATATATTTGAAATTTGAGGATTTAATATATTTTTATTATTATAAACTGAGATTACTGTTGATAATAATTGATTTAAAGAAAATAAATTTTTTTCTATTTGATTTAATAATAATGTTTTACCCGACACCTTTGAATATATTATTTCTTTAAGTTGTTCTACCCATTTACTATGAATATATTCTGCTTTAATTCTATTAATTAATATTAAACAAATGTATAAGTAATTTTGATAATTTAAAATAATTATTTTTTTCATAAAATCAATTATTTTAGAAAATATTGTTGATTTAAAAGATATATCATAAATTAAAATAATACTAATTAATAAAAGAGAATTATGAAAAGTTATTATATTTTTATTTCTTGATTCATTAAATAAATAATTACAATTTCCTTTAAATGAACAATTAAAATAAAAATTCCACCATTCAAAACATATTTTATTTACCAAATTATTATTTTCTTCATTAATTGCTTTAATTAATTTACTAAATTTATCTTCAATCATAATTAAATCTTCAACATTTAAACATAAATCTTTATGGATAAAAAAATTAGAAGCTGAATTAAAATTTCCAATTGTTGTATTAAAAACTTTTTTTTCAGTATTAAACATTTTTTTTCCAACATTTTTTTTTTCAATATTAAAATTTCTACTAGATAAACATTTATTATCAGAATAATTAATAGTATTTAAATAATTTAAAGAAGAACTATTTTTTAATTTATTTCTATTTGTTTTAATTAAATATTTTGCTCTTCTATTCTCATCTTTACTTATAATTATTGTATCATATTTTTCAAATGATTCATTATTAATTTTTTCTGGATTAGTTACTTGTGAAGTTGATAAAGTTGAAATTTCTTTTTCTTTTTCTTTTCTTATATCATTTTGATTAATAGGTTCATATTTTATTTTTTCTTTTGAATTAATATTTGAATTTATATTATCAGAATTTGAAGTATTTCTTCTTTTATAAATTACTTTTGTTTGTTTTTTTTGAGGAGATATTTTAATTACTTGTTCTTTTTTTTTTAAATTTTGAGGATTATTTTCTATTGTTACTGAATTTGTTTTTTTATGTTTTACAATTTTATTATTAACACTATTAATATTTTTAATTGATGCTACTTGTTTTTTTGGAGTTGAATCTTTATCAATTGATGATGATTTAATTATACTTGTATTTCCAGTAATGTTTACATTTTTTGTATGTTTTAATAAATTTTGAAAACTAATATCATAACTTTTTGTATTTGCAAATTTTTGTTGTTGTTGTTTTCTGAAAGAATCAATATATTCATTTCTGGAATTTTTTCCTTTTTTTACTGCTAATTTTTTATAGTCTAAATTTAATGATTCCATATTTGATGTTTTTTAATTAATTGTTTTCTTTTTAATATTTTATAATATCTAATTATATTAAAATCAATTTTCATAAAGGTTTATTGTATATAATAATTTTATTTAAATATATAAATTATATTTTATAATAATAATAAAGAAAATTATAATATAAGTTATAATATAAAAGTTTAAAAATTATATTAATTTTTCTTTCCTTCAGATTTAATTTTATTATATTATTCATTGAAAAAATAAACTTCTTTTTTTGATTAAATATGTAAATTATATAATAATTTTTTAAATTATAAAAAAACTATTTAATTAGTAAAATAAGTAAAGATTGTTTATATGAAAATTAAATTTTCATAAAACATTTAACATTTAATTAATATTACATATAAATTTATTTATTGTCTACAAAACTGAAGTTAATTATATATTATTAAATATATTTATTATGATAAAATTTTAATATGAAAATTAAATAATTTTGTTATATAAAATATATTAAAATAAAATTTTTGATAAATATTAAAAGAAAGACGTTTATAATTTTAAAAATGGAAAACAAATTTAATGAAATTAGAACTAAATTATTATTAATTATCAATTGTGAAATTGACAATAATATAAATAAAATTGAATTTAAAAGTTTAAAACAAAAAAAGAATTGTATTGAAAATTTTAAAATTGAATTTAAAGAATTTTATCAAGGAAATACATATGATAATAATATTTTTTCAAATAAATTATTTCAATTTGATTCTCCTTCATCTGAATTAAATACAAATCCAGTTTCAGGATATTCAAATAATTCAAAAAAAATAGAAAATAAAAAAGAATGCATTTTACCAATAAAATATCTCTATACATTAGTAGATGAATTAAAATCAGAAAAACCTTTAAAAAGGAAAGTAAAAAAAAGTAAAAGTAATTAAAGTTTTTTAAAAAACTTTAATCAGATTAATATTATTTATTGTAAGAAAATATTTTTTGAAAATTGTAAATTTTCAAGAAATCTTTTTTGATAAAAATATATATTGTTAATAGTAATTATATATATGTGTTTTATAAATAATTTAATATTTATCAATTTAAAAATTTGTTTTTTTAAAAAATTGTTATTTATATCAAAATATAAGCTTAATTTTTCCTTTTATAATTTTAAAACATTTAAAAATTATTTAAATAGTTTAAATTTCTATTAAATTTAATTCTATAATTATTAAAGATATAAATATTTCAAATTAATTCAAATGGAAAAAATATCATTTTACTAAAAAAGAGATTTTTGAGATATTTTTGTTTTTGAAGATTAAATAAAATAATAAATTATTTATTTAAATTTAAATATGGATTCAAACAAAAAAATAACAATTCAAATTTCTAATGGAAAATGTATTATTAGTGAATGTGATTTAAATAATTCATATAAAGGAAAAAATGATTTAATAATGTCACCTAATTCAATTGATGATATTTCAATGACAATATCACAAAGTATTGATTCAAAAAATAATTTAAATATTCAAAAAAATTCAAATATTAAAAAAGAAGATTTAGAAATAAGTTATAAAAGCATTTTTTTTTCTGAAAACAAATCAGAAAATAAAATAAATAATTATAATTTCAAACCAGATTATGTTAAAAATATTGATTTTCAAAAAGAACAAATAATATCAAATGAAAAAACTTCTGTAATGACTAAAGAAGATAATGATAATTTTAATAAAAAATTATTAGATGAAATATCAATAACTCCTTTTAAAGAAAGAGATGAAAATATAAAAGAAAATAAAAATGAAATTCCAATTATAAATTTAAAAATAAAACAAATTCAAATTAAAAATACTATGCAAGATAAAAATAATAAAAAATCAAATTTTAAAACACAATATTTTCCTCCTAATCAAACTTATCAAACTAATAAAAAAAAAGATTTTATAGATAAATTTATTAAAAAAATGACAAATAATAAAAATAATAAAAATCAATCAAAGACAAATCATTCTTATTCTTCATCTTCAAGAATATCAATAGGATTAAATAATAATTTATTTGATAATAAATCAAAAAAAAAAATTCGTTCAAATTCATCAGTATCATGTTTATTATTAAGTAAAAATAATATTAAAAAAAGTATTTCTCTAGAAAAAAATGCAAAAAATAAACCATTAGAAAATAAAATAAGTAATTCAGAGATAAAAACATCATCTTTTGTAATAAATTCACCAATTAATTTAAAACAAAAAATAGAACAAAAAAATTCAATTTTAAAAAATATATTTTTCTATACTGGAAATAAAAATATTTCATATACACCAAATACAAATTCAACAGAAAGAAATAAAAAAAGAATAATAAATAAAACTCCTTCAAATCAAGTACAACAAAAATTAATAATTCCATATTTAAATAAAAAAATTAAAACTAGTCCTTCACCTCCTAAAATTTCAAAGCCATTAAGTTCAGCTTGTAATATTTCTGGTTTGAAAAAAAAACCAGTTTATACAATTAATAATTTTAGTAATTATATAAAAAAAAGTCAAAATAAAAATATGAAAAAAAAAGATAATCAAAGTAAAATAATATCAGAAAATAAAAAAATAATAAAAAAGGTAAATGGAGTAAATTTATTTCAAAAATATAGTTAATAATATTTAAACAATTAAAAAATTATAAAAAAAAAATAAAAAAAAATTTTTTAAAAAATAATCAATAATAAAATAGAATAGAATATTACTAAAAATAAAAACAAAATGTTAGAAAATTCAATTTCAGTAATTGTAAAAATTGTAATATGTGGAGAAATAGGAGTAGGAAAAACATGTTTATTTAATAGAATAAATAATTTAAAATATGATTCAAATCCTAAAACAACATCAAATGATTATCATAAAAAAATAATAGAAAAAGATAATATAAAAGTAAATTGTGAATTTTGGGACACAGCAGGACAAGAAAAATTTTATTCTTTAAATAGAATTTTTTTTAAAGATGCACAAATTGCAATAATTGTATATGATATAACAAGAACAAATACTTTTGAAAAAATAAAAGATTTTTGGTTTAATGAAATAATAAATAATGCAAAAAATTCTGTTATTATTGGAATTGCTGGAAATAAAAGTGATTTATTTGAAAATGAAGAAGTTAATGAAAATGAAGTTAGAGATTTTGCAAATTCTATTAATGCATCTTTTAACTTATGTTCTGCATTTAAAAATGAAGGAATAAATGAGTTATTTGATGAATTAATTGATAAGTTTTTAAAAATTAATAAATTGATTGAATATAATAAAAATAATAATGAATTTAAGTTAAATAATGATGATGAAAGTAATAAAAAAAAAAAGAAAAAAAAATGTTGTTAATTTTTTCTTTTTTGTTTTTTATTTTGAAATACTTTATAATTATTTTTAATATAATTAATATATATAATAATTTTTAAAAATTTTTATATAAAATTCTTAATATTTTTTATTATTAGAAAAAAAAATTATGAAAAAAAAATGAATTTTATAATTTAAAATGAATATGATTCCAGAATTTATAAATTTATTAAAAGAAATAGAAAATCAACAATGTTTTGATTGTGGAAAATCTCCAGCACAATGGGCATCAATAAATAATGCAATTTATTTATGTATTAAATGTTCAGGAATTCATAGAGGATATGGTGTAGATATAAGTTATATTAGATCAATAACTTTAGATACTTGGAATGAAAATCAAATTAATTTAATGAAAATGGGAGGTAATAAAAATTTAAGAATATTCCTTGAAAAATATGATATTAATAAAAATAATGTTGATAAAAATATTTTATATCATAGTAAAATTATGGATTTTTATAGAAAATATTTGAAAAATATATCAAAAAATTTACCTATTAAAGAATTAGCACCATCTAAAGAAGAAGCTTTAAAGAGTTTAAATAATAATATTAATAATAATAATAATGCAAATAAATTTATTTCTATTGGTTCTAAAAATGAAAATGATGATAATTCTTTAAAAAATTATTTTGGAAAAAGGATGAATAATAATATAGAAGAAACTAAAGGAAATGAAAAAAAAGAAATTGATATGAATATTACTGAAAAAATTACTAATACTAGTAAAAGTATTTTAGATAAAGGAATTGAGTTTTTTAAAAGTGAAAATATTAAAAATTTAGCTAAAAATACTAATGAAACTATTAATTATTATATTAATTGGTTTTTTGGAAATCAAAAAGAAGAAACGAAAGATAATGAAGAAAATAAAGATGAAAAAAAAAATGAAAATGAAAAAGAAAAGAAAAATGAAGATGAAAAAGAAAGTAATTTGTTTAAAATAAATTAAGTTTTTTTATATATAATATTAAATTCAATATATAAATTTATATGTAATTTAAATAAATTAAATTTTAAAAAATAAAACAAATAATTGAACAAAAAAAAATGAAAAGAAATAATATTTCAAATTTTGGAAATTTAACATCTTATAGTAATATTAAAAGGAAAACAATATATAAAAATAGTAAAAATCATATAAACTATGAACCAATAAATAAAACATTATCATATTCAATAAAACAAAATAAATCACCAACTCAATTAAAAAAATCTCATCAAAATAAAAAGAAAAATATATTATCAGAGACAAAATATATTCATTCAAATTCAAATCAAAATTTAAATAATTTAACAGAAAGAAGTACAAAAAAAGAAATACCAAAAAATAATATTGAAATAAGTTTATCTTCAGTTAATTCAAATGAAACTAAAATTTTATCATCTCGTTCAAATTCATATTCTAAATATCAATATAAAGAAATTCTAAAATGTCAAGATGAAATTTTAGAATTAAAATTACAATATGTAAGATTACAAAATGAAAATAAAATATTAACAGAAAAGAATAAGTCATTAAATAATATTTTAGAAATGAAAAATACAGAAAACGAACTTTTAACAAATAAATATTCAAATTTAATATCTGATTTAAAACAAGATAATTTATATTTAAAAGAAAAATATGAAAGAGATATAAAAAATATAAAAGAAATGAATGAGAAACAAATAGTAGTAATTAAATCATTAATTAATTTTTCAATTGAAGTATTTGAATTATTAATGAATATATCTTATAATAATATATATCAAAAAAATACATTAAATCAATCTCAAAGTAATTATAAATCAATTAATAATTCAAGAAATAATAATACTGCAGAATTATCAATTGATATTTTTGATAGTAATGGAAATGATGAAGAAAAAAAAATTATTTTAATCGAACAAATTAAAGATTTATTTTTATCAAAAATAAGTTTTATTAAAAAACATTTAAATATTCATATTAATACATCATTTCTTGAAAAATTAAAAGAATTAACTTATCCAAAAAATAATTATTCAAATGTTATGAATAGTATAAAAAAAAATAATAATGATGATTTTAATATTAGTTTGAGTAAAAGTTGTTTTAATTTAAATGATAATTCAAATGATTTTGATTTAAGTGTTAGTAAAAGTTTTTATAATATAACAAATAATACAAATAATAATATAAGTTCATCACCAAAATTTAATAGTTTTTCTGATAATTCGAAAGAAAATAAAAATGAAAAATTAAATAATGATAATAATAATTTTTCATTAATGTTATTAAGTGAAACTAAAAGTTTAAAAGGTTCATTTGGAGAATATTCTTATAATAGTAATGGAATAAATAAAAAATATGAACATGAAAATTCTACTAAACAAAATATTAATATTTTAGATTATTCAATTGGTGATATTGTTAATAATGGAAATAATGAAAATAATGAAGAAGTTAAAGAAGATAAATTATTATATAAAATTGATTCTCTTGCTAATATTAAATGTGGTGAAGAAAAAAATTCAGAATAAAATTATAATGCTATTTAATATAAATAAAAAGAAAAATTAAAATATTTTTTTATATAAAACAATTAATTTAAATAAATAAATTGTCAAATATTTAATTTATTTTTATTTTAAATTTAATAACTTAATATATAACAATTATATCATAATTAAAATAATATATTATATTATAATTATATTATTATTTAAATGTTCTTTTTTTTTCCATGAACCTTTTTTTGAGCAATTTTCAAATCTGAATATAAAGTAGAACTAGGAGAATTATTTAAATTTGATTTTTTTTTATATATTATTTTTTTATTATCCATTGCTAAATTGAAATTAAATGGATTAACTATCTTTTTTTTACTTGGTAAACAAGGTTTTTTTTTATATAAATCTACTTTTGATATTTTTTTATCTGAACTATTTGAACTAGGATCTTTTTTTATATTATTTTTATTATTAACTTTTGTTTTTTCATTATTTAATGCTTCAATTATTTCTATATATGTTTTATTACTATCATTTGGTTCATAATTTTTTATTTCTTTTATATTCAAATTTTCTTCAATTGATAATGTATTATTATTTGAAATATTAAATTTACCTATTGTATTTAAATAATTTTTTTCATTATTATCTATTGTATCTAAATGTATATTTTGCAAATTTTTTTGTGTATTTCTTGGTTTATATTCTTTATTTTTAATGTTATAATTTGTACAGATATTATTAAAATCATTAATTTCTTCAGGAGACATAAACAAAGATTCTGGAATATTATTTTCAGAAATAGGAAAAATATCAAAAGGAATAAAAATAGAAGGTGAAGTATCAAAATCAATAAATTTATTATCATTTCTTTTATTATTTTTTAATCTAATTTGATAATTAAATACATTTTTAAACAATGAAAGCTCAGTTAATTGATTTAGATGATTAAAAATATTATTATTATAAATTTGTATTATGACATTTATTATATTTTTATGACTAATCTTTTGTCGTGTATATTTTTTTTTAATATTTTTAGTTCTATAATTTGTCAACATACTATTTGTACTAATACAATCATTAGAAGATAGATTAATTTTTTTCTCTTTATTTGGAGTTAAATTAACTCTTTTTTTAATTATTTTTTCAATTTCATTATTTAAAGAAAGATTAATAGGAAGATTATGTTTATTTTTTTTATATGAAATATTATGCTGATTTCCCATTTAAAATTATTTATTTAAATTAATTTGAGAAATATTTTTTAAAAAAATATACATACTAAAGTGAATAATGGACATTGAAATTAATTTTGACAAATATGTTTTAATCCCTTTTTTAACTTCAAATAAAAATGAAACATTAACCTGGGAAAAAATTTCAAAAATGACATATAAAGATTTTAGAAATGTTATATTTCAAGGAGAATTATTAAAATTTTATATTATAATAAAAAGTCCTAATTCAATACCAAATTTAAAAGAATATTTTGAACAATTTTATTTTAAAATAGAATTTGAAAAATCAGAAGAAACAAAAGAATTAGATAATAAATCATTATTATCAAATCAAAATGAAAATGAATATGAAAAAACTTTAAATGACTTATTTACAATTAATACAGAAAAATTAAATGATAAAAATTATGAATATGAAAAAATTTCTTCAAGAGAATTTAATGAAAGTGAAAATTTAATGATATATGAAATATATAAACAAATAATAGTTCCTAAAGATTTATTAAATTCAACTATAATAATGAGAGTAAATATATTAAAAAAAAATGATATTTCTTTTTCACAAGAAATGGATGCATTAGATTATTATCAAAATGGTTATTTTTCAACTGTACAAAAATTTAAATCTTTATTTACTATTTTTAAATTAGTTAATATAATTAGACCTTTAAAAATAGAAATAATGAAACAATATGATGTTTTATTAGATACTTCTCTTTTACAAATTAAAATTTCTAATATTACATCTTATTATTTTTTTTATGATGGATATTTAATAAAATGTAATTTTCTTTCAAAAGAAAATATACCACAATATAAATCAATTGGAGTTGATATTTCAATTCAAGAAATTCAAATTTTAAAAGATGAAACAACAATAAATGAAGATTTAACTAATAATTTATCAAAAATTAAACAAATATTTATGAAAAATGGTAAAGTTACATTAAATAATATTCAATTTAGTTTATTTAATGTAAACTTACCAATAATAATTCATCCAGGAGAAGATTATAATTTAACAATAAAAGTAATAAAAAGTGCATTTTTAAGTGAAAAAGAAGAAAACTCAGAAAATAAATTAAATTTTGATTTAAAAGATTCATCAACAAAAAATTCAGAAATTACTTTAACTACACCATCAGAAAATAATTTAACAAAAAAAAATTATTTAGAAACTCAAATTCAAAATAGTAATTATAGTAATCAAATAAATCCTTATGAACAAGTAATAAAAACAGAAGCAAATATAAATTTTCAAAGAAATTTATTATCTAAAAATTTAAAAGATGAACAATCAATAAGAACAATGACAAGTGTATCATCTAGTCAATTTGAAAATCAAACTTTAAATGATAAAGAAATTGATAAAGGAGAAAATTTTCAAGTTTCTTTTACAACTCCAATTATTTTAAATATTGCTTGTTCTATTTTTTATGAAAATTTATTTATGTGTTTACCTATTAAATGGATTAATGAAATTAATAGATTTTTAAAAGTTGAAATAAGTTTTCCTGAAGAAATTTACTTACATGAATATTTTGAAATTAGTTTAAAAATTAGGAATATTTCTTCTAATAAAATGAATTTATTAATTGAAATTAATGATTCTTTTGAAGATATGAAAGATGAAGAAAATAAAAGTGAATTAAATTATAAAAATATTGAAAATATACCTTCTATTATTTCACAAACTAAATTACAATCTTTTGGTTTGTTTAATTGTAATGAAGATAAAATTTTTAATTTGAGATTTTTGGCTTTGAAAAAAGGATTTACCCAATTACCTAATTTTTCTATTATAGAATATGATACTAAAAGGAAGTTTCAAATTGAACAAACTAATAAAATTTTTGTTAAAGAAAGAGAAAAATTATAATATTTTTAGATTTAAAAATAAGTAATTTAAAAAAATAACAAAAAAAAATAAAATATAATTTTTATTTAAAATAAATTCTAAAATATTAAAAAAATATTAAAAAAAAATTCTATTTTCAAAAATTTAAATAAAAAAAAGAATAAAAAATGGACGCACAAATAAAAATAACAAACTTATCATCCCCTCAGCATATAGACATAAAAGGAGACACATTAGAAATTCTTCCATTAGGTTCAGGTAGTGAAGTAGGTCGTTCATGTATAATATTAAATTTTCAATCAAAAACAATAATGTTAGACTGTGGTATCCATCCAGCATATTCAGGTATAAATTCCCTTCCTTATTTTGATGAAATAGATCCATCTACAGTAGATCTTCTTTTAATAACACATTTTCATTTAGATCATTGTGGTGCTTTACCTTATTTTTTAGAAAAAACTACTTTTAATGGTGATTGTTATATGACTCATCCTTCAAAAGCAATTTATAAATATATTTTAGCTGATTATGTTAAAGTAAGTCATGCTAATATTGAAGGAGCACTTTTTGAAGAAAAAGATTTAAAGAAAAGTTTAGATAAAATAAAATTAATTGATTATCATCAAGAAATAAATACAAAAGGTATTAAATTTACAGCTTATAATGCTGGTCATGTTTTAGGTGCTGCAATGTTCCTTATTGAAATAAGTGGTATTAAAATATTATATACTGGTGATTTTTCAAGAGAAGATGATCGTCATTTAAAACCAGCAGAAGTACCAGAACAAGATATACATATATTAATAGTAGAATCAACATATGGTATTCATCAACATGAAAAGAGATTAGAAAGAGAACATAATTTTACAAAATATGTAGATGAAATAGTATCAAGAGGAGGAAAATGTCTCTTACCAGTTTTCTCAATAGGAAGAGCACAAGAACTTTTATTAATATTAGATGAATATTGGGAAACAGATGAAAAATTTAAACAAATAAAAATATATTATGCATCATCACTAGCAACAAATTCAATAGATATATTTAAAACATATATAAATATGGCAGGTGAATACATAAAAAATAAATATAGTTCCGAAGGTAAAAATCCATTTGATTTCGAGCATATTGATTGTGTGAAAACAATAGAAAATTTAGATGAATCAAAACCAGTAGTTGTATTTGCATCACCTGGAATGTTACAAAGTGGTTTATCACGTACATTATTTGATAGATGGTGTACTGATCCTAAAAATGGTGTTGTTATAACTGGTTATTGTGTTGATGGAACTATTGGTAAACATTTATTAGGAGAACCTAGTGAAATTGAGTTAACTGATGGTAAAAAAGTTCCTATGAATATGACTGTTAAAAATGTTACTTTTAGTGCTCATTCTGATTTTACTCATACTAATGAATTTATATTAAAGTTACAACCGAAAAATATTATTTTAGTTCATGGTGAAGGAAAAGAAATGGAAAGATTGAGAAATGAATATGAAAGATTGAAAGTTGATAATAATATTTATAAAAAATTTATGCCTAGAGTTTTTAATCCTAAAAATTGCCAAAGATTAATTTTTAATTTTAAAATACAAAAAGATGGTTTTATTGTTGGTGATATGTGTCAAAAAATATTAAATAATTTTGATAAGGATAAAATGATTTTGGATAGTTTAGTTAATGATACTCATTATATTTCAAATTTAGAAAATGATAAAATGGAAATTGAAAATGAAAAAAAAGAAAAAAGTGATAAAAGTGATAATAATGAAAATAATGAGAATAATGAGAATGTTTTTATTGAAAATAATTATATAGAAGTTTCTGGGATTTTATTAAATGAAAGTAATATTTTTTTAGAAAAAGGTGAAATTTCAAAATTTTGTGAAATTCAACCAATGAAATTAAAACAAATATTAAAAATAAAATATACTTTATGTTTTGAAATATTATTTAATATTTTAAAAGATTATTTTAAAATAATTGATGAATTAAAAGAAAATGAATATTTAATATGTAATGAAGTTAAAATGTATGTTCAAAAAGAATTTATTGTTTTAGAATGGTATTCAAATGGTTATAATGATTTTTTAGCAAATTCTTTAGCAATGACTATTAATCAATTAGAAACTTCTCCTAATAATAATGTTTTTAAACATTATAAAAATGATAATGAATTATGTGATTATAAAAAAGAAAAATTAATTACTTTTTTAAAAACTAAATATTCTAATGTTAATGAAAATAATGAAAATAAAAATGTTGTTATTGTTGAAAATGATAATATTTGTGAAATTGTTAATTTTTTAAAAAAAGAAGTTAAATGTGATAATGAAGAATTTAGAGAAAAAATTATTGCTGATTTACAATTTTTTGAAGAATTATAATTAGTAAAAAATAAATTTTATATATTATAATATAATTAAATATATTAAATAATAAACAAATTAATTTATAATTATATACTTTTATAAAAATTATAAAAATGTTTTCATTTTATTTTTTTAAAATTTAATTTTTATCATTGTAATTTAATTAAAAATAAATGAGAAGAAGTCCAAGAAAAATGAATTTTTATCATAATAGACATCGTTCAGATGGAAAATTAATAGAAAGAGAAGATAGAGTCACAACATCAGATTTTGAAAATAATTATACGAATACAGAAAAAAATTTAAGTAATAATACAATTCAAATTCCAAAAGAAAATTATGAAAATGATGATGAAAAATATTTTGAAGATTCTAATAAATTAATAAATACAATGGATATATTATTAAATTCATTACAAAAAAAAATAAATATACCACAAAAACAAATTATATATTCTTCATCAAATATTTATGGTGATGAATTATTTAAAAAAAATACTGAATTAAGAAACGAAAATAAAATATTAAATGAAAGATTAAAAAATTTACAATCTCAAATTACACCAACTTCAACAAATAATAATATAAATAGTATGAGTAATAATATAAATATAAATTCTAATCAATTAATGATTGAAAATGATCATTTAGATTATGAAAATTATCAAATACAAAATAAAATAAATAAACTATTATTAAAAATTAAAAATAAGAAAATCCAAAATAATAGAAAAATTACTTATTTAATTAAAACAATGGTTGATTCAATGGAAGAATTAAAAATTTTATTTGGTTATAAAAATAATATTGAAGATGAATTAACTGAAATTACAACTGAAAGTAAAAGTGATATGAATGAATTTTATGAAGGAAATTCTGATAATTATGAAAGTGATAAAGATGATTATGAAAGTGAAAATGAAGATTCTAAAATAAGAGAACAAGATTTATATTATGATAATAATAGAAATCAAAGAATAAAATCTACAAGAGAAAAAAATTATAAAGATTATCAAATTTTAAATAAAATAAATGAAAGAGATGATAAACAAAGAAATATTAATATGCCAACACCTAATGATAATTTTTTATATCAAAATTTAAATCAAAATAATTATTAAAAGATTTTAATTTTTTTATTTTTTTCTATTATAAAGAAATCTATTTTATATATATTTTTATTTAATTTTTTTTATAATTATCTAATTAATAAATTAATAAATTAAAATTAATCCTGTTATTTTTGAATTATGCATTATTATATTATTTCTATAAACCACATCATTAATTATTATATTTATTGAAATAATAATTGTTAAAAATGAATTCTTGTGTAATCAATAATGAAATTCCATTTGTTTATCATTTTGATGAAGATCTTTTAAAAATAACAAATTTATTTTCTAAACAAAAAATGTTAAAATTAATTACAAACAATATTTTATGTTATAAATTTTTAAATGAAAAAAATTGTGATGAAATTGGTGCAGATGTAGAAATAGATTTGAATAAAGATTTAAAAGTTAAATTTTTAACAATTTTTTCGTTTCATTCTGAAAAATTAATTTCATATTCTCATAAAGTTTATTCAATAAATGAAAAAAATGTTACTTTTGAAAAAATTATTAAAATGTATTTTTATTCTGATTCTTATGATAATTCTACTTTACTAATTATAGAATTTGAAAATGTAAAAAAAATAAAAGAAATATTATATAATTATTTTGAAATCTTATGTAAAAGTATTAAAGATTATAATAAAAAAAATTGTTTAAGTCAAATTATTTTAGAAAGTAATGTTATTAATCGTCCTATTAATACAATTAAAAATAATATACATATTATTATAAATATTATTTCAATTTTATTATCTTTAGAAGATAATGGAAAAAAAAATTTAAATATTGAGGAATTAAAAGATATCTTAAATCAATATACTAACAATAATTTTCAAATTTCAAAATATCAATTTTTTAATGATGAATTAGAAATTTTTCTAAAGTCAAATATGAATTTAAAAATAAGAATTTCTGTTGTTGCCTTATCAGATATTTCTTGTTATATTCAATTAATGGAAAAAATACATTATTCCAAAAATGGAATAATTGTATCAAAAATTTCAAAATTAAATAAACTTGTTTTAAAATTAGTAAAAGAATATTTCGAACATTTTATTGCATTATAAAGTAATAGAAATTTACTTTTTAGATAATTTTGTTTTTATATATAATAATGTAGGATTTATCATTAGTATTAATGGTTTTATTAATTGATTTAATTTTACAATAAAAATTTTAAATAAAATAATTTCATAAGTAGATAAAGTAGAATATATAAAATTTAATATATGAAATATGAAGGTATCTAAATATTATTTTATTATATATATTGTAATAACATTTATTAAATTTAAATTAAAATTTTTGTAATATTATTATTTTTAAAACAATAAAAATGTATTCTAATTATAATACTTTAATAAATATAATAATTAGTAAACAAAAAAATAAAAAAATTAATGAAAGAATATGAAGGGAAAGTTTCATTAGTAAAAATGGCATCAGAAAATAATTTATTAATATCAAATTCTAAAAAAAGAATAATTGAAGATGAATTAATAATATATATAAATGAATTATCATCTTTAATAAGAAAATTTAATAAATCAAATATTCAAAATTTTTTAGATATAAAAAATACATTTAATAAACCAATTCAAAGTCAAAAAAATATTACTCCAATCAAACTTGAAAATATATTAAATTTATTTACAAAAATTGAAAATTCAAATTCAAATTTTTATTCAAATGCAAAAGACATTTTTCATAAAATGAAAGAATGTCATAATAAAATAAAAAATCATTTAAAACAAAACGAAGGAATAAATAAAATAATGGTAACTAATAATAATATAAATATATCAAATAGTATAATACATAATAAAAAATATAAAATGTTTAAAGAAAATAT
>JAEEGK010011814.1_pt1 | contig 19895 bp, 9 predicted proteins | sample 8958771 | NCBI WGS metagenome assembly JAEEGK01 (sample SAMN16246547, study PRJNA631951) | gut metagenome | biome: gut microbiome; feature: rumen; material: SC-attached | host: Bos | place: Iran: Karaj | collected 2018-10
TTAATAATATATTAATAACCGGAGGAGAAGATAAAATAATAAAAATTTGGAAATAAATATTATTAAATTATTATAATAAAAAAAATTTTTTTTATATAAAAATTTATTCAAATTAATTTAAATAATAATATATATATTAATCCAAAAAAATTATATTTTATTTAATAATACAAATAAATAATAATAAATACCATCATTAAACAGAATTAAAAATTAAATCTTCTTTTAATTTTTGTAAAGGACTCATTTTATTTCTTCCTTTAATTTTTCCATTAATAAAATTTTCATTAAATTTAAAAGGTGATAAAATATTTTTATTTATTTGTAAAAATGAATTTCCATTTCCAAAAACTTTGCTTTTCATTATTTTAAATGAATTTTTTTTATATATAGGATCATTATTTTCTTTTTTTTTAAATGCATTTTTGAAACTATTTTTTTGTTTCAATAAATTAAATTTATTATCATTTGATAAATAATCAATTATTATTTTTTTTTTAACAAATAAATTTGTATTAAATTTATTTATAGAATAACTTTTATTATTAATTAATTTTTCTGGTTTTTTATATCTATAATTAGAATATCTTAAACTTTCAACTCCATTTTTAATGCTAGAAAAATCATATTTAGGTAAATTAGTAAAATCTGGAAAATCATTTTTAAAAAATCCATTGTAACAATTTCTAAATTTTGTTTTTAAATTTTGACTAACTGAATGAGAATTCATCATTTTATTATAATTTTTTTTTTCTGGAATATTAAAAGTTGAAAAAGAATCTCTAAAAGTTCCATTTAAAAAAAAGTCTCTTGAAGAATCACTTATTAACGCTAATGTATTATTTGATGTCATTTTATTATAAAATAAATTTATTAATTTTATTTATTTTATATTTTTATAAATATAAAATTTGAAAAAATTTATAATAAAAATTTAAAAAATAAAATTAATTTCTTAAATTTATAATATATTTTAATTATTGAAATATAAATAAATAAAAAATAATTTTTTAAATTATAAATGTTATTTTAATTAATGATTGTTTTTATTTATTATATGAAAAAATTCTTTTAAATTTGAAAGCAACTATTAAACAAAGAAAAATAAGTAATAATTTTAAATTATATATTTTTATTATTAATATAACTAATTTTCTATAACTTTTCTAAAAAAAATAATTTAATATATTTAAATATCTTTAATTATTATTTATAAAAAATTTTTTTCATTATGAAAAAATTTTATTTTTTTATTTTTTTTTATTTATAAAAAATTCATATCCGAAGCAAAGTTTCGAACTTTGATCTCCCCCAAGGAGAAGATTAGAAATTAAATTGAATTGTTTATCGAGTCGAGCGAATGAGTTAAACCAATTCAAAATAACACGAGGGTATGCTTACCATTACACCACTTCGGATAAGATAAAATTTAAAATATTAAAACTATTATATTTATTTATTTATTTTTTTTATTGAAAAGAGCAAAAAAAAATTATTTTAATTAAATAAATAAAAATATATAATTTTTAAATATAATTTATTTATTTATTTTATTATTTATATTATTATTATTAAAAGGAATTTAATCATATTTAAATAAATTTTTTATTTAACAAATTTATAAAAATTAAAACAAATTTAAAACTAATTTTTTTTATAGATTTATTAATAAAAATTTATTTAAGTAATTTTTAATATAATATTTATTATTTTTTGATGAATTTTTTATGAAATTATTTTTGTTCAATTTTATTTATAAAACATTATTTTAAATTAATTATACATTATTAAATAATATATAATAAAATTATTATTAATTAAATATATATCTAATTTTATATATAACATACTAATTATTAATAATATTTTAAATATAAAATCAGCAACAGCTGCCTTTTTTATATTTTTTAATATTTTGATTTTCCTTTCCTAATTCACTATCTGTTAAAATTTCACTGTTTTGTTTTAATTTCATTCCTTGTAAAGTTTGTCTAAAACTGCTAGAAGAAGCTAAACTATTTGTTCTTGAAATATATTTAACATAATCATCATATAAACAAATAGTTGCTTTTAAAAAAATTTCTCTTGCATTTAATCCAGTTTTAGCACTAGTTTCATTAAAATAATAACAACTAAAATTATTTTTTAAATTAATTCCTTCTTCAGTTGAAATAACTCTATCATCTTCTAAATCTACTTTATTTCCAACTATAAATATTTTAGCATCTGGATTACTATGCATTTTAATCTCTTTTAACCATAATTCAATATCATCAAAAGATCTTTTATCAGTTATTGAATATACAATAATTGCTAAGGCTGAATTTTTATAAAAATTAGTTATTAAAGAACGATATAATTCTTGGCCACATGTGTCCCAAATTTGAAGTTTTATTATTTTATTATCTAATTTTATATTAAAAGAAAAAAATTCAAATCCAATTGTTGGATTATAATCTTGAATAAAAATATTTTTTGTTGCTTTATTTGTCAAACTTGATTTTCCTACTCCACTGTTTCCTATTACTATTATCTTAAAATTTAAATCATATTGAGCATAATCATCCGGTAGTATTTCATAATAATGACCTTCAAAATGATTTTCATCGTTTACATTTGACATTATATTAAATTTAAATATATTAATAATTAATTTTTTAATTATATAATTAATATTAATAACTTTTAAAATAATATTTTTTTAAATTAAATAATTATATTCATTTTATTTTTATTCAATAAGAATATTTTTTATTAATTTTATTTCATTATTATTAATATTTAATAATATTAAATAAATTTTATCATTAAAATAAAACAATCTATTTTTCGTATTTTCAATATCAAAATCAATATTAATTTCTTTTTTATTTTCCAAACAATATTTTATTGAATTTATTTGATAATAAAATATTTTTTTATTAGATAATAATATTAATTTATTATTATCAAGTAATTTTATATATTTAATATTATCATCTTTTTCTAAATTAATATTTTCTTTACTTTGTAAAATAAAATCATAAGAAGACCAAATGTCAATATTATTATTTTTATTTAATACAAAAAAACCTGAATCTAATTCACCAAAAAAATTAATATATTTAATATCATCTTCTAAATAAATACAAACAGATAAAATGTTGAATAAATTAGGAAATTCATATATTTTTATTTTTCCAAAAGTATCTGAAGATAACATTAATTTATTATTATTACTTATTTGCATATAAATTATTGGGTCACAATGGCCACATATTAATTTACTTTCATTTAAAAATTGTTCTTCGTTTGTATTTTTATTAAATTTTTTTATCCAAATTTCTCCACATTTATCTGAAAAAAATATAAAATCATTTCCTTCTTCATTAAATATAAAAATTGAAGTTAATTTTTTACTATGAGTAAAAGTAAATTTTATTTCATAATTTATTTCAGAAATTATATAAATATTTTTATTATTTTTACATGCTAAAATATAATCACTATTTTCTTTTTTAATATTTAATTTATTGAAATAAATTATTTCATCAACAAAAGAAATTTCTTTTATAATTTTTGAAGTATTTTTTTCAATATCAATTTCATATATTAAAAGTTTATTATTTAAAGAAAAAATTATTGTTAAAGGAGAAGTTTTAATAATTAAAGTATCATTAATATTAAAATGTTTTAAATCATCTAATTTATTTTTTTCGCTTATCATATTAAAAATAAATATAAATTAAGTATATTAATTAAATTTAATTATATAAAATATATAAATTTAAAATGATAATCATATTAATTTAATTCGGATTAACCCACATTTTAACAACCGCATAAATATTTAATAATATATTACTAAATTTCCCAGGAATTTCATTTTTATTTCTTAAACTAAATCTAAATTCTTCATTCATTGAAGGAACAAAACTTGCTTGAAATAAAATAGGAATATTATAATTTTGTGATTTAAATATAGCACATCCTTCAATCTCATGAAAATTAGTTCTATCTTGAGGTGCAAAAACTTTAAAATTTAAATTTTGCATTAATAAACCGAATTTTTTTAAAAAATCCATAATTGATCTACCCGAATTTGCCATTGGATTATACATTACTGCATCTAATCTTCCATATGAATCATCTGTGCTATTTGAATATTCATACCATAAAGGTGTATAATTTTCAACATTAGTATCGTAAGGTTCTAAAAATTTTGTTATTAATAAAGGTAATGAAAAATTAGTTTCTATATTTCTTATACCCAATGTACATTTTAAATTTATTATAGGGGGTATATCAAAACATTCATTAACTTGAATTTTCATCATTAATTGTGGAACGTTATCGTATTTTACTTTTGATATTGAAATATTTAAAAATTCATTTGAATTATAATTTGCTAAATTAAAATCAATATTTTCTACTTTTTCATTCCCACTTGTAAAAGGTGAAAAAGCGAAAATAAATCCTAAACAACCTTCTCCTATTTTTTTTATCATTAAACTTATTTTAATACTATTAGGATCACTATATATAATTCCACCTTGAGTATTTCCGCTAGTTAACATTGATTTAAACATATCAAAATTAGTAATTGAATTTTTATCAATTAAAACCGCATTTTGTGGGAATTTATTCATTTTTACAGCAAAGCCATTTGGGTCTTTTTTATATAATTCAGTATTAACATAAGGATTTTCTCCTGAATTAATAACTTTAGAAGAATTTTCTAACAAATTCGAAGCAACATTAATATTACCATTATTTGATTGAGAGTTTTGTTGCGTATTTTTATTTTTATTTCCAGTATAGATTCCAGTATGTGTTTTATTTAATTTTTTCATTAATATTGAATTATTAAAAAAACTAACAGGATAAACAGGTAAATGACTAAAAACTTTATTTCGTATTTCAGACATATTAGGTATATCAGGATCTTCATTATCTAATTTAGAAAAAATTATATATTCAACTGCTCTTTGTTGTAATTCTGTGTCCCAACTTTCTAAATATTGTTCAAATCTTGGAATTGCATATTCTCTGAATCTTTGATCTACATTAACAAATTTAATCATTGCATCTAATATACAATATAATGTTTTATTAGAACATATCGAAGAATGTTTCCATAATAAATCTGCTTGTTTATCTAAAGATATTATTTGAACATCTTTATTATTTTGTTTATCTATTTCGGTCTTTTTTACATACAAAACACCAAATTCTCCTAATGTCAAAGCAGCTAATTTCACAACATTTTCATAAACATAATCTTTTTGCAATAATTGAACACATTTTTCACAGGCATGAATTTGTAATAATTGCTCTGGTTCTTTATTTTCAAATCCAGTTATTATTTGAACAATACGATAAATAATATCTTCTGATACATAATCTCCAGCAACTTCTAACATTTTTATACACACATCAACATACCATATAAAATCTATTGCATACTTTTCACTTAAAATAGCTATTTTTAATGTTATATCTTCTTTTAAAGTAGGTTCATCTTCTTTTAAATATATTAGTAATTCTTTACATATCATTTTAACACTCTCTTGAGTGCATGTTAAAAATAATAAATCTAATGCTCTTCTTCTTATTGAAACATCATTGTCTCTTAAACTTTGTAAAATAATAAGTGAATGATCTTTAAGAATTTTATTCGAATTTGTGTATTTACTTAATTTTGCCATTCCATCTAATGCTAAATATCTAGTATTAATATCTGTATTTGGGAATTTTCTTGAATCATCCATTAAAAATGAACCTAAAATTCCAACATATGTATCAAATATTTTAAAATGCATTTTTAAATTAAAATGGTCTATAACATTAACAATTTCAAAGAAAATACAATATTCTGCATAATATCTTTGAAATCTTTTAAATTCAGTAACTATAGTTTTACTTTTTTTTCCGAAATAATCAACATATTCTTGTAAATTTGATATTGCTTTTTCATTTAAAGAATTAGGGTTACATAATTGTAATATTTTTAATATTTTTATTTGTAACCAGGGTGATTTAATATGATAATAAATATATTCATCAGGACAATCTTTTTTTTTCTGAATGAAACTATATAATATATCATTTAAAAATTTCATTGCAACTTCTTCATAACCATTTGACCCAAATTGAATCATTACATTATAAACTAAACCAGCCGCAGCTAATAAACATTCAAAATTTCTCATATCAATTAATTTTAATAAACTATTTGATAATCTTGCGGAATTATGAAAATCTTTTTTAATTTTAAATATTTTTCCTAATGTTATTAATGCTTTTTTTATTATATAAGGTGTTCTTTCTTGATATTTATCTATCATTTCAAAAACAATCTCTGCAATAGCATTAATTAATTCATGATTATTTAAATTCGAAGCTAATGTTAATGCCATTGATTGACTAAAACCATTTTTATTAAATAAATCATTTCTAATTGAATTAATCATAATATCAATTTCACTATTATTTTCTTTAAATAATAAACTCATTGAAATATAACCAGCCATTTTTTCACTGTATTTTATACTAGTAATTAAATCACAACAATAGCTATGACCAAAATCTATTTTATATCCTAAAATATATATATATAATAATTTCCATATGCATTTTTTTTTTTCGTAACCGGTTAATGCTCCTGTTGAATTTAATTTTTTTCTTATTTTATCTAATTCTTTTTCTACTCTTTTTGCTTCTGCTTCTTTTGTTGTACATTCTCTTATGTCATTTATAAAAATTTGTAATCCTTTAATTACATTATAATTTTGATTTGGAGTTGGATTCATTTTTCAAATATTAAATATAAAATTATTTTTTTTAAACAATTATTTTTTTTTTAATTAAATATTAATAAATAAAATAATAACATAAACTTTATGATAATATAAATAAATAAAAAAAATTAAATATTAAATTAACAAAAAAATTTTTTTTTTCAAATAATTTTTATTTTGAATCTTTTTCATTATTATTATTATTCATATAAAAATGTTTTTGAACTTTATTTTTATTTAAATATTGATATCTTTCTAAATCATAATCAGATTCTAAATGTCTATCAGCAATATCTAATAAAATAGCATCTGAAAAACTTTGAATTGAAGCAGATCGAACCATTTCTTCATTATTATCCTTATTTTTTGAAATATTTTCTTTATTTTTTGACTCATCAGAAAATAAAATTTTCTTTTTATTATTTATATTTTCATTCATACTCTTATTTGAACTTATTCCACTATTATTAATTCCTCCTGAATTATCTAAAATAATCGTATTTTTTCCTTTCGAATTTTGAGTATCAACAATTTTTGTTTGATCATCAACTGATTCGAATAAATTACTTTTATTACTTCGATTTATATTATTATTATTATTTATTTTTTCAGTCATTTGTCCATCATATCGAGGAGAAATAAAATGAGTTGATTTAGTTGAATTAATTTGTTGATTTATTAATTTTTGAGGATTAATAACAGAATTATTATTAATTTTATTTTGAATTTTACCTGTTCGAAAAGTATAAAATTGATCTTTTTGTTTTTCTAAATTATTATTATTTCTCATTGAATTACTTGAAGAATAATTAATATTTTGATGAGTATTTTCTAAATTTTGTGTGTTATTAAACATTTCATGCGATTGTTTTTCAGTTATGTAATTTGTTCCTTTGTCATAAAAAGTTGAATTAGAAACTTCATTTTTTTTCTTCTTTTTTTTAATATTTTTTTTGTCATTTAAATTACTATTATAATTATTATTATTATTAGTATTATATAAATTATAATTTGAATTATTATTATTATTATTATCTTTATGTAATCTAGATGAAAATAATAAACATAAACTTTCAGAAATTCCATTTAATTTATTAGTTTTTTTTGGATAGCTATCATAACTATTTCTTAAATTACTGTTATTTAATTTATTTAAATTTTTGTTATAAATTTTATTATATGACAAAGGTCTTTGAATTACATTATCTTTATATTTATTAAAGTTTCCTTCTTTTTTTATTCGTTCTATGTCTGAACGTAAATAAATAGGAAGTTCAAACGATGTTAAATTTGAATAAGGTTTATAATGAAATTTATTATTGTAATATTGATTGTTGATTGGAAATTTTTTTGAATTTTTATTTATTTGTTTTTTGTTTTTATGTTTTAATAATTGTTTTGTGTTGTCATCAAAAATTAAATTTGGATTTTTTATGTGATGATTAAAATTATTATTATAATTTTTATAATATGATTCATCAAAACTTCTTAATGTGATTGGTGTTGAATTTTTCATAATGTTTTTTTGTATGTTTTTATCAAAATATTTATTTCTATTATTTAAATAATCTTCGCTATTTTTATTAAATAATTCGATTTTTTTCTTTCTTTTATTCATTTTTTTTGCTAAATTATTATTAAATTCTATTTGATTTAATTTTTGTTTAATACAAATAAAATAGAATTTATAAAAATTATCATATTTTTTTTTTCTTAAATTTCTATCATAAATATTAAGTAATTTTTTTAAAAGATTCAAAATTTTATTATTATCATTATTAACAAACATTGTTAATAAATTATCAGATAAAACTATAAATTTAATATTTATATAAAAATTTACTTGTTGATTTTTTGCAATTATTCATTATTTCTCTTCTTAAATAATATGCTAAATTTTTTACATTATCTTCAGGATTAATGCAAGAAAAACACATTTGTTGTGTCTCATTATTTGCTCTAACACCCTAAAAATTAAATTTTATATTAATATTATATTATTACTATTTTCATGAGATAATCACTGAATTTTAATGAATTCCTCATTTATCTAAATTATTTTATATTTTTTTTATTATTAAATAATTAATTTATTATTAAAAAATTTATAAATAATATTATAAATTAAGAATAATAATTATTATAATATAATTTTTTGAATTTATTAATTTTTTAAATTATAAATTTAAAGAAAAAATAATATAAATTATATTATTTAAAATAATATATTTAAAATATATTTTTTTCATTAAAATTTAAACAAAAATTAAATATTCAAAAATAATATTTTCAATATATTTTTATCTTAAATAAATATTTATATATTATAAACATAAAATTTAAAACAAAAAAATTAAATATAAATAAATAATTAAAAAAGTTATTTAAATTAAATTAATAAAACTTATTAAAAATTTAATTATTAGCTTCTTCTTCATTAATTTCTTCATCTAAATTCATAGTATTCATTAATTCTCTTGCATCTTTTTCATATTCTTTACAATATTTACTTGTGTATTTAAGTAATTTATAATAAATAACAATAATATTATCCATTTGTAAACAAAATTCAATCTCATTTTTATCTAAAATATTATAATCATAATAACTTAAAGAATAAGGTCTAACAACTCTATGAAATTCAACAACACCCATTTCCCAATTAATTAAATGAGATAAACAAGGTGATAAAATTTTAATACTTTCATTAATAAAATTTTTATCATTTATTAATTTTTCAACTTTTTGAAATTTTTGAATTGGAATAGTTTCTAATTCCAAATTTTGAATTTTTTTAATAAATTCTTTAGAATTTATAATTTTTTGAGCAGGTTTAAAATAGTCTATTTTTTTACTTCCATCATATTTAAATCCAGAATTTGGTTTACCATCTAATAAAATAACTAAAGGAGCAATTAAAGCTTCTTTATTTTTATTATATTTTCGATAAATTTGTTTTAATTCTGAAATATCATCACTAGTGATTTGTCTCATTAATTTATATGAATGTTCTTTTTCAGGAGGAAGTAATTCATATTCATTATAAAAATTATTTCGCTTATTTTCTATTCCTTCGATTATATTCGAATGTTCTTCTTCAATTGATTTTTTCTCTTTATTTAATAAATATAATCGAATAAAAATATGAGTTTTTAAACATCTATTAAATCTTTTACATACTAAACCAAAAAATGGTAATGAATTATAATCTAAAAAAAATAATAAGTTTTTTATTAAATATTCATCTGAAATGAAATCGAAAATATTTTCTATTGAATTTTCTTGATTTTCAATATTATTATTATTATTTGTATAAAAATTTTTTTTATTTACATTTTTTAATCGATTATTATTTGAATTATTAATATTATTATTATTATAATTTTGTGGTTTTGTATTTCTTAAAGAATTAACAAAATTATTTTCTTTCATTCCAAATGTCATCGCAGCATTATTTAAAATATTATTATTATTTCCTGTATTAATAATAGAATTTTCTTCTTTAATAGTTCCTAATTCATTTTGACTAGAAACTGTTTCAACATTATTATTAATAGTAGTAGAAATAATTTCAATCATAATTCTTTCATACAAAGCAGGTTTTGCTGAAACAGGTATAAGGTCCCTACTTTCGAAGTAAACAGTTGATATTTTAGCATGATCCGGATTAATAGTATCAAAAATTCTATCTGGTTTTAGATCTTCGTTAGTTAAATAGGTATATAAATTATCCATTAATATAATAAAATTATAACTAGGATATTTTGAACTACTTTGTAAATTTACTGAACTATAATGATATTTTGATTTTAAATTATATTTAAAAAAATTAAGCATGTCTATGTAATAATTAATTGAAACTAAATCCTCTTTTGTTAATTGATTATTGTTTGGTAAATAATTTACATTTAAGAAAATAAAAGGATTAAATTCTTTTAAATATTCAAATATGAATAATTCCCATATTAATAATTGATAAATTCCTCTATTCATATTTTTAATTTCATTTAATTTTTCAACCGAATAAAATTGAATTAATTCATCACTTAAAGATTTAATTTGTTTATTATTTAATTCTAATTTATTTAATCTTCGCATATTTTTTAATAATTTTCCATTTACAGCTTGTGTTTTAATAGCTTCTAAATATTGTGATTTTATTTCACCTTTTTTATCTGGTTTTCTTTGAGGTTTTATATTTAATAAAATACATGCGATTTTTGCAATAACATTAATTGAATCTGATTTTAATTTTATTTTTTTTAAATCAGCAATTTGTTCTTTAGTTAAAAAAGGTGTGAATTGAAATCCATCTTCATGAATATCTAAATCATTATTTAAAATATCATCTAACATTAAAAAATATTTTGAAAAAATATTATTTTCAAATATTATAGGAACTTTTTGAGATAAAGTTTCATAAACTTGAAGTTTAAATATAAATAATTCTTTTAATATCTCAAAACAATTTTTATCTATTGACTTTTTAAATCCCTTAAAAAATAATTTATTCACATTCATAAATTTATAACTTTTATTAACTATAATATACGATAATATATTACCAATAATATCTTCATTTAAATAGGAACCTAAATCTTTTTCAGTAGGTAATAATTCTCGACTATGTTGTAAATTAAAAACATAATCGCCCAAAGGAATTTGAATGAGTTTTAAATTAAATAAAAATCTTTTAAATTTATAAAATCTATTTATCATTTCATCCATTTGAACAGCAAATTCATATATCTCACTTCCTTCTTTAATATTACATTTATCATTTCGATAGGTATAAGGATGTATTAATATATGATAACTTACAACAGATTGACACCATTCAATTAATTTAGCTAAACTTTTTGAAAATTTTTTTATATTATTTACTTCTAATTCAGGTGTATTTAAAATAACAAAAGCTTCTAACATTTCATTATCATTAAAATTTTCTAAATCTAATCGAGAAGCTTTTAAGAAAAAATTTGGGTCGTTTAATAAAATTCCTGCTGTTTTTTTCCAACCATCTGCACGAACTTTTTGATTATTTGATTTATTATAACCAAAAATTATACAAAATGGAGCAAAAACATTATCAGTTAATTTACCTAAATTTTTAATTGATCGTAAATGAGTAATTGTATTTCTATCTAATGATTGAATATTTTCTGTGACTTCATTTAAATTAAAATTTAACCAATTTTTATTTGAAATTGGAATTTGACTGTCAATGTTTTTCATAAACATTTGAGTTTTTTCTTGATTTGCTAATTGAAAATCTGTTATGTCTTGAATTTCATTTTTTAATCGCTTTTCATAATATTCATTTATTATTGTTAGGAATGTTTTATTAACTAATCTACATGAACTTAATTCAATTAAAGATAAATAATTTAATATTGGTGTTGAATACATTGTTAAAATTTGATTGAAAATTTTTAAAAAACGAGGTTTTATTGATAAATCTGGATTTATGTAAGGAAACATTGATAATTTTTGAGTTTCAAAATTTGTTTCATTGTCTGATGATTGAGGTAACATTTATTTATTATTTTATATTTTAATATTTTTTTATATTAAATTTAAATAAAATTTAAAATAAAAATTTTATTTTTAATTTTTTGATTTGATTTTAATTAGAATTTAATTAATTATTTTATAAATTTTTTTTATCGTTTATTAATTAATTTTTTTCTTTGAAATTATAAAAGTTCTTATGATAATTAAATAATATTTATTATATTAAATAAATATTTTAAAATTTTTAAATTGTAAATGAATGAATATGAAAATGAATCATTTTTTAATAAAATAATTAATGTTCATTATGATTTATTTTTTAATTTTTATATTAAATTAGATTTTTCAAAATTTAGTGTTATGTTTTGTTCTATTTGTCAAATATTACAATTTCAATCATTTTTTTTTCATTCAAATGTAAAATATTTTATATATAATTATTTTAATTTAAATAGTATGATAAAAATTGGAATAACGAAAATAATTTTTTTCCTTACATTTCAAAATTTTTTGTTAATTTTCGAATAAGAACTTATTTTAAAAATAATTGGCCTATTTTTGCATTTATAATATGGTTAATAAATTTCATGGTTTTAGTTTTATTAATATGTTATTTAAAATTATTTATTGTATCTTATAAAAAAAAGAGATTATCAAATTTTTATTTATTAATTAGTTTAATATCTAAAATGGTATTTTTATTATATAACATTTTTTTCTTTCCTTTATTAGATATGAATCTTATAATTTTATTTTGCCATAAACAATATAATATATTCGATGATGATATTGAATGTTATAAAGGAAAATATAATTTGTATTTATTTTTAGCATCTTTTAATTTGTTAGTTACTTATTATTTTTGTTATTTATATTTGAATTTTTTTTTTTATTATTTTGAAGATTTTTATTCAGGAATTTCTAAATATGTTATTATTAATTCAGAAAAATCATTTTTTTATATTAGATTAATTATTATTTTATTTGCTTATATTAATGAAAAAACTGATATAAAAAAAACTAATTATTTTGTATATTTTTTTTGTTCGCTAATTAATTTGTATTTTATAAATAAAGAAAATTATTATAAAAATAAAAAAGATATTTATTTTAATGTAATTTATGTTTATAGTATTATTTTATTTATTACATGTACTTTATTATTAATTAGTTCATTAAATAATTTAAAATTTAAAGGATTAATTTATGGATTTTTTTTATTTTTCTTTTTAGTAATTTTAATTTTTTATTTCAAACCAAAAGAAAATTTAGATGTTTTTTCTGAATTTTTTGCTTTTAATGATGATTTAATTGTTTATAATGAATTAAGAAAATTAATTAAAATTTTAAATTATCATAACAATCAAAGAGAATATAAATTTAATTTATATAATTTTTCCGCTATGAAAAAAGAATTAAGCAATTTAAAGTTAGAAAATGATTTTATTTCAAATTATAATAAAAAAGAAGATTTTATTTTTTTCCTTAATAAATATATTGAAGATAAAATAAAACATTCATTAAATTATTTTCCTAATAGTAAAGTTTTAGTTTTATTATATTTTGATTTTTTAAAAACTTATTTAAAAAGATATAAAAAAGCTTATTTAGTAATATTAAATTTATATGAAAATAAAAGATTTTATCATTTAGAAAAAACCGAAGAATTTTTTGTTTATAGATATAAAAAACATATTGAAGAAAAAATATTTATAAAAAATTCAGATAGAACTGAATTATCAATAAATTATAATAAAAATGTATTTGTAAATCAAATTATTCAAGTTTCAAATCTTTTTGAAAAATTTTGGAAATATTTAATTGGTTTTTCAAGTGATTTAAATGTTGTTTTTGATTATGGATTAAAGATAAATAACTATGTTTTAGATATTGATTATCGATATTTTCAAATGAAAAAATTTAAATTTCATATGCGAGAAATTGATATGATTTATGGAATCTATTTAAGAGAAATTATGAATGATTATGAAACTTCAAAAAAAATATTTGATAATATGAAATTACAAAAAATTGATAATGAATTAACTAAAGAAAATTTTCATAGTATTGATTTAGATACAATTTTAACTAATTCTAATTTTCAATATTTAATTCTTTCGGGAAAAGAAGAAGATTTTGGAACAATATTAAAAATTTCTTTAAATTTATGTATTATTTTAGGTTATAAACCTGAAGAATTAATAGGAAATAATTATAAAATTATTGTTCCCGATTTTTTAAAAGATGAACATGATTTAATAATTAAAAAAAATTCGAAAAAATATTTTAATTTTAATCAAAAAGATAAAAGTAAATTATTTACAGGTGAATTTTTTTTTAAAAATAGTAGTAAATTTATTACTCCGTTAATAATGACTGTAGATCCTTGTTTAGATGAAAATTATAATAAAATAATATTATGTAGAGTTAATTATGAAAATAAATTAAAAATTGTTAATGATTCTAATTATAGAAGTATTATTTTAACAAATGCAAAATTTTTAATTAAAGCATATACAAGTAATTGCTTAAGAAATATAGATAAAAATTTAAATTTATATCTTAATAAAGATATATATGATTTAATTTATAAAAATAAATTCAATTCAACTATTCTTAATTCTCAAATTAGTTCAACAATATTTCAAAAAAAATTATTATTTTATAAGAATTTAATTAATACAATTAATGAAAATGAAAATAGCAAAACATTTAATATAAATGGAGATGAATTTAAAATTAAAGTAGATGAACTAAAATTTTCAAATAAAATAGTAGCATATATTTTTATCTTTCAAAAAATTATAAATAACAATAAAAATATAATAGAAGATAATAAAAACAAACGTCACAAAAGTTTTTTAATTGATGTTAATAATAGCATAAATACAAAATTAACAAAACCAAAAATAAAATTATATGGCTCATCAATAATTTCAAATAATAATAAATTAAAAAGTAATATTAAAGAAGATAATCAAATAAATTACAATAATAGTAATGAAAATTTATCATATATTAATAATTATTTCATTCCATTTTCTTCAGAAATTGTTGATTTTAATTATGATAAAAATAAATATATTTTTCATAAAAAAAAAGTAGAAAAATATTATATAGATAATTTAGGTTCTTTAGTAGAAATGAAATTTACTGAAAAAATAAATAAAGAAACTGAAAAAGAATCAAGTAATGAAAGAACATCATTATCTTCAAATTCATTTTCTAATTCATCAAATATTTCTTCAATTTCAAATGAACCAAATAATAATAATCAAATAAGAAAAAATTCTATTTTAAATAATCAAAATATTAATAATAGTTTAGATGATTATTATAAAATAAAATATAAAAATGTTAAATTATTTATTTATGATTATTCTCAAAATTCTTTAGTTGAAATAAAAAAATTCATTGTTGATAAAGTTAATTTTATTATAGAAACAATAAAAAAACCTTTAAATATAAAAAAATATTCACAAAAATCATTAAATGAATATAAAAGAAATATAAACAAACAAATAAATTCTCAATTTTATAATCAAAATGAAGTTAATTTATCATATGAAACAAATTTATTTATTAAAAATAAAATAAAACCAAAAAAAATAAATATTTCAATTATTTATTTATTAATTACAAATATTTTTACTTTCATTATTTTATTAATAATTGGAATATTTTTTTTCTATATAGTTCTAATAAAAAGAAAAGAAACATTAGTTTTAGTAAATGTTACATTTTATTTATTTGATTTAATGGAAAATGCCCATGATGCATTTTATTATGCCATTGAATTAATTTTAAGTCAAAATCCCAGATACACAAATTTTAATATGACACGAGAAGAATTAAAAAATTTAAGCCAATATTATTTAAGTGAATATAACAAAGAAACAGATAAATTAATAGTCTATTTAGATAATAATGAAATAAATTTTTCAAAAAAAAACAAAAAAAATATAGAAGAATTTAAAATAAATGGAAGTTTTATAGGTTTAAATGAATCATCAGAAATTAATATTGATAGTCCATTTATTAATATTATAGAAGAATATAGTTATAGTTTATATTCTTTAGCAACTGAAAAAGAATCAGAGTTAAAATTTTCTAATTTAGATTTTGCTTTTTTGTTATATAATACAGATAGTTTTTTTATTTCTGGTTTAAATTCATATTCAGATATTATTTTTGATGAATATAAAATATGCAAAAAATATAATAAATATTTAATGATAATTTATTCAATTTTTATGGCAATTATTTATTGTTTAATAACATTATTAAAATTTAAAATTAATATTAAAGTTATTTTAGAAAAAGAAAAAAATATGAAAAAATTTATTGTTTTAGATCAAAATTATATTGTGTTTGCCATTGAAAAATGTGAAAAATTTTTATTGATATATAATAATATAAAAATAATAAATAAAAATGAAATTATTAATATACCTAAATTAGATATTGATGCAGAAAATAATAATATATCAACAAATTATGATGATGAAAAAATGTATTTATTAAAAAATAATATAAAACAAATTCAAGAAATTAATTTTAATAAAATTTATGATATGAAAAGTGTAAAAATATTTTTAGCTTTTAATTTAATACAATTTATATACATATTTATAATAGTTATAATACTAACTATATATTTGAATAATATATTTAATAAAACATTACATTATATTGATGTATATTTTTTAACATTAAATCAAAAAATAAATAATGTAATATTATTTAATTATTTAAGATTATATATAATTTTTTCAAGTGGAACATTTCAACCTACAATATCAAGTAAAATAGATTATTTAATTGAAAAATCAGATAAAATTTATGAAATAAACAAATATTATATAGATAATATTTATGATATAATTAAAAAATATGGTTTACCTAAAAATTCATATGATAAATATGAAAATTTTCTTGATAAAGATGTATGTTCATATTTAAATAGTTTTTCAAATGAAATTGATATAAAATGTGAAATTTTTGCAGATAATATTGCATCTTATGGTATATCTAATGTATTAATTTATTATTCTCAAAATATTCAGTCTATGTTAAAAAAAGTTTTTAAATATATAAATATTTCGGAAGAAATTGGTTATGGAAATTTTGAAATTTATTATGGAACTGATTTATATCCTCTTTTATTATTATTATATAATGATTTAGATGATTATTATGCAAAAATTCCTTTTCATTTATTAAATGATGAAGATTTGAAAACATTGACAATATTAATTGAATTATTTAAAATGAGTTCTAAAGAATTAATTAATACTTTAAGAGAAGATATATTTAAAATATATGATAGAATTTTAACAGTTATAATAATATGTTTATTTATATTTTTTATTGGAATAGGAATATATTTTTTATTTTTTCAAATTTTAGATATATATAAAAAAAATGAATTAATAAATACAACAAGAAGAATGTTAAGACTTATTCCAAAAGATATTTTATATAAATTAATTTTAGAGGGAAAATAATTTTATTTGTAAAGTTTGTTATAATATTATTTAATTATTAATAATATTTATAAATATTTTTAATTAAAATAATAATTATTAAGCAAATTTAAATTATTTAATAATAATAATATGTATGATTATGATTTATTTAATAAAAAATCTTTACGTTCTTATTCATCTTCTTCTTCAACGTCAAAATTTAAACAAAATTCAAATTTAAGTTATTTTTCATCTACTAAAAATACATCAAAAAATGATAATTTAATTTTACCTTATTATCATAGTGAAAAATGGGTAAATTTATTAAAAAAGAAAGTTTCAAATATTGCAAATGAATACAATGAATTTTTAAATTTACAATATGAAAAAATAAAAAATAAAGCAAATTTAAATAAAAATACAAATTTTGATAATAATGATAATAATATTAATTTTCCTTTAATTGGTTATAAAAATATTAATGTAGAAAATGATAAAAATAATAATAACACATTTGAACAAAATATTTATGAACCAGGAATGAAATTTGAAGAAATAAACAAATTACAAAAATGTAGTTTACAAAAAATGTTTCCAAAATTTAGAAATAAAACATTAATGAATTTTTATTCAGCAAAAAATCGAAACGCAAAAATAAAAAAAATTTCACTTTTTGATAATAATAATAATTATCTTAATATTAATAATAAAAATAATCGAGAAGAAGGAATTCAAACAAATTCAAAAACATTTTATGTTAATAAAGAATTATTAAAAAAACAACAATATATTGATTATATAAAACAAAAATCTGAAAATGATTATATGAAATTTTATTATAATTGCTATGGTTAATATTAAATAAATATTTATTATTTTTTTATATTATTTTTTTAATAATATTTTTTAATATAAAATTATAATTTAATAATAAATATGAACTTTAATAATAATAATAATAAAAATATCGAAAATTTTCAAGAAATTTTAAAAGAAGAAATTGAAAATAATTCTCTTTATGAATCTATTGAAAATAAAATATTAAATTTTAATAATATTTTACAAGAAAATTATAAATTAAATAAAAATTCTTTCAATGATTTTATTACAAAGCAAATAACAATTTTAATAAAAGATGTTAATAATTTATTTAAAGTTAATAAAAATGATTTAAAAGAAAAATATGAAAAATCTTTAGTTAATTTTATGAATCAAAATCAAAATAATAAAATTAAAGAATTAATAAAAAAATCAAATTTAGAATTAGAAGAATTAAAAAAAATAAATGATAAAAATTTCATTGAAATTAATTTACAAAGAGAAAAAATTAATAATAATATTAATGAATTAATAATATCAAAACCTTTTTTTGAAAAAGAAAAAATTTTAAATGAAAATTTTTTATTTATTCTCGAAAATAATGAAAATTTATTAAAAATTAAAAATGAATTAGATAATTACATTAATGAAATTCAAAGAGAAATTTTAAATTTTATTGAAAATAAAAATCTTAAAGAAAAAAATAATTCAACAATTTCTTTTGATGATTTTGATTTTAAACAAAATGAATTAAGTTTTTCTAAAGAAAATGTTGGATTTTTTTTGCCTTCAAATAATAATGAAATTGGATTATGTAATGATTATAATATTTTAAAAGAAAATATTTTAAGAAAGGATAAAGAAATTTCTACTTTAAAAGATATTAATAATAATTTAAATAAAGAATTAACTAATAATAAAATGAGATTAATTCAAGAAATAGAAGAAAAAAGTAATGTTATTAATAATTCTAAAAATCTGGCTAAAAGTTTGAAAGAATTAATTAAAGTTAATGAAAATTTGAGAAAAAATGCTAATGAAGAAAATAATTTAAATAATAATAAAGATAATAATAATAATAATAATGTTGAAGATAATAAGGTTAAAAAAAATGAAAATAATAATGAAAATAAAAATGATGTTAATGATAAAGAAAATTTTAAAGAAAAATATGATAAATTATTTGAAGAAAATAAAATTTTACAAAATAATTATGAAAAAATAAAAAATGAATTAACAAATAGTAATGTAATAATAGAAAATTTAAATAAAATTTCAAATAATTTCATAGAAAAAAATAATAATAAAAATAATG
>JAEEGK010011816.1_pt1 | contig 19893 bp, 23 predicted proteins | sample 8958771 | NCBI WGS metagenome assembly JAEEGK01 (sample SAMN16246547, study PRJNA631951) | gut metagenome | biome: gut microbiome; feature: rumen; material: SC-attached | host: Bos | place: Iran: Karaj | collected 2018-10
CTCCCATTCTCAAATTAAGAATACGGAGCCAGACAGATAATTACCAATGTGCGATTGAAAGCTGAAAAATCGCCGAGTAAACGAGACTTGGTCTAACAAATCCTTACTATAATTGACATAACCCACACAAAAGCTTACAAAAAATATGTCACGAGGCTTATTTCCTCGTGACATATGGAAAAGTACTTTTGCAAATGTGCGATTTTACAAGGGTTTGGGAGGATTGGCACCCAATTGGCATCCTTTTGGCATCCTAAGTGGCATCCTTCAAATCCGCAAACCCAATAAAATCAAGGGTTTCAGGGCATCAAATTAGTCCAAAGGGCGCATCGTCGGGAAGAGGTGTACTTGGTTTTCTATAAGTCTCTATAACCCTTGAATAGCTTGCTTTTTACATCTGCCGTTGGATACTCGTTTTCTCAATAAGTCTCTATAAGTTGCTATCAGGTTTCGTCCGTTTGTCGTAGTGATTGTCGTATTTGTCGTAAACATTTTTCGCATATTTGAAAAATCCCTCATGCTAAAAACATTATGTTTCAGGTCTCGTCGCCCCAAACTCTTATTTTCTTTATTGTCTTATCCTTAAGCACATTGTATGCTTCGGACTTCTTCACATAGTCTTGCAGGTCATCATCGCCCTTCTCGTGCCACTCACATTCACTTAATGAACGTACCTCATTACAGATATCATAATGAAGTTCGAGGATAAGCTGATAGAACTCATCATCAGGCGACGGGGTTTGACGCACAAGACTGAATACACAAGTCTCTTTGTCGGATACCGCATAACTTCCTACTTCGTAAAGAAGCATCTCTTCATCATTAGGCTTGGCTTCAGCAACAACGTCGAAAAATGCTTGTATTGCCTGATCAAGTGACATATCCTGTTTGATCTTTTTCTCAAGCTTCTTACAAAGTTTCTTTTGGTCATCGAAAACGTCTTCCGATTCGTTGTCAGACCGATCTGTGTCCTTTGCTACACACCTTGACGGCACCCAATACCTGCCTGTAAAGTAATCATATACATCTTCTGAAAACGGCCGCTCTTCTTCGCTTATAAAATCGAAATAAGTCTTCTTCTCGCAAATCGCACTAAGCTCACCGCCGGTGTAAAGGTACTTCTCTTCATGAATGATATGCTCTTTCATTCCTTCAATATCGTGAAAATACTGTATTATCTTAAATCCGGTTATTCTATCCCCATCTATTTCATAAGCAAAACACCTATGGGGTATTAATTCGCCCAAATAATCGAAATCATATCCAAAACAATAATTGTCTTCATATTCGAGAAAAGTGATATTTCTGTCTTCTCCGTTTACGATGCTTTTTGCGATTTGCAAACGGTCTCCAAGAAAGCAATACGCATAACCGTTAAAATCCTTTCTCGGCCTCTTGATCAAACTTCCTCTTTTAGTTCCTCCAACAAAAAGATCCGTTTTGGAAAGTGAATAATATCCTATTTCCAATCCTAAAGACTTGGAAGCATATTCCATTCTGAAAGCGGGATTTTCCGTTTCAAACTCACTGCGTTCTATAAATGCTTTGAACTTATGTAACAATTCTTTTGTTGTGATCATAATTCCATTTCCCCCATAAAAAAGACTAACGAATAACTTACTTTAGTCCTTTTTCAATAATAACAGAATTAAAAAAGGTATCCCAGATAATCCTGAGATACCCTTTATTGTTTATAATCTACACCTCTTTAATTGAGTTCCATGCTTATTCCTTAATACTGTTATTTTTAAGACTTCCTTAACCGATAAGTAAAATATACTTTTGTCACAAAACATCCCAAAAATCCGCATAAATTATGCTAAAAACGGCAAAGTTGTGTTGAAAACGATGAAAAGGCGTGATATTCTTATTATGCATAGCCTTTTGTTTCGTTATACGGAGAATTGAATATGATAACTTATGTAAAACTTAGAAATTTCAAATCCTTTAATGATGTTACATTTGATTTCAGAAAAGGTGCAAAAGGATATAAGAAATTTGTTGCCATTTATGGAGAAAATGGTTGCGGTAAATCCAATTTTGTTGACAGTCTTAGTTTTCTGCGTCTTTCTTTAGAATCCTTCCATATGGCTTTGCATATTGAAAAAATTAAGCAGATTCAGGAATCTGGTGATGCAGCCTTGCCTGAGCAGGTTTTAGCTGCGCTTTCATTACAGACACCGGATTTCCAGCGTTTATTACTATCCCATAGGATGGTTGGTAATAGCGATGAAACTTCCATTGAACTTGGCTTTATATATAATAATCATTCAGGTTATTATCTCTTAGTCTTCAATGAAGGCATAGTACATGAGAAGCTTTATTATTTTACTGGAAAGCAAAATGGTGTGGTTTTTGATATTTCTTTACAGGATTCAAAGATCGCATCAGCTTTCTATGGTAATTTTTTTGGTTCCAATATTGCAAAAACCGAATTAAAAAATCTCATTGATCAATATTGGGGAAAACATACGCTTCTTAGTATTTTAAATCATGAACGGGAGAGTAAGAATTCAGAATATATAAGGAGTAACTATTCTTCTTATGTGTTTGAACCTATTAACATGATTTTGTTTCTAACAGCTAAGCATTCCATTGGTTCGTTTCAAAAGCAGGATGCAAATGTCAATTATAAAGGTGTCATAGCAAATCCATTGGAAGGAATTGTTGCTACTGCTCAAGTTACTGCTCTTGAACAAACGGAACGAATACTTAACACGTTTTATACACAGGCTTACTCGGATATTAAGCAAGTATATTACAAAAAACGCTCTGAAGACACAGTAACTCATTATCATTTATATGCTAATAAGATGATTGGTGGCAAAATTCGTGATATTAGTTTTACTCAAGAGTCAGAGGGCACTAAAAGAATACTGTTTATGATTAACGATCTTCTTGGTGCATGCCAAGGTGGTACAGTAGTGCTTGATGAAATCGATACAGGCATTCATGATTTATTGCTTAAGACTATGCTAACATCAATAAGTGAATGGATAGATGGGCAACTGATCATTACTACTCATAACACTTATCTTTTAGAGGTTTTAAAACCTCAGTCTATATATATTATAAATGTAGACCATCTAGGTAATAAACTGGTTCATTGCCTTGATGAATATGATGTTCATGGTACCAACAATGCTAGAAACATGTATATTAAGGGCCTTTTGGGCGGTGTGCCTATTGTAGATGAAATTGAGTATGGTGAAATAGTTGATGAGTTGAAAAAGCCTGTGAACAAACAGGAGGAATTATAATGGGTTCGCATGCTCCTGTTCAGTATAGGAAAGCTGTTGTTATAGTTCATGGGAAATCAGAACGCTTGCTTGCCAGCTATATTTACACTAATCTTCACCTTCCTATAACAATTTACGATAGGAAGAATGGTAGTTGTAGTATTCAGATAAATGGTCTTTCAAGCATTTTGAGTAGGAGACCCTTTATCAATCTTAAGGGATTCGCAGAAGAATTCTCAGTTGAATACGATAAAAAAGAACATAAACTCAAGAACTTTAAGTTGTTTATCATCATGGATACAGATGATTGTTCAGACAGCACTAGAGATGACTATATTTCAGGAAAACTCTTTGAATCAAGTTGCCTTAAAGATTATATAGTACCCATATACAACACTCCTAATCTTGAAAATGTCATGATGAAGGCTGGCATAATGCAAAAAAGGATTCCAGATTCGCAAAAGGGGAGTTTCTATAGCAAGGTCTTTCCAATAAATCATGAACCTTTTTCAAATGATACCTTGAAACAAATTGAACTGTTCTCGAAAAAGATATCTAACATTAATGAGACAAATTTGATGGAGTATGTAGATTACTGTTTATCGTTAATAAATCAAGTTTAGTCTCTTTTTGAGAAAACATGAGCAAAACAAGATGAAAATTAAGGGCATTTTCGACATGTTTTTTGTTTAATAGACATAAAGTATGAATTTTGATTCTTGTTTTAAGCATATAAAAGTCGATAAGACTTAGGCTGACTCAGGTTTGGATCTCTTTGGGTGATTCTCTTGATAAAAGATTAAAGCCGTTTTTATGAATTCCCCAGTCTTCTCATACGTAATGCTCTTGGGAATATATTTTTTGATTTCGTTATATGGAATATGGATTTTTTCAACCTGGTTAGGCTTATCTTCCTTCATGATGGTATTAATGGCAGTATCGTTAAGTTGGCCATGTTCGGATAATCTTCTCATCCTGATGGTTTGCGCGTGTGACGGCATGCATTCACAACCAATGATCTGATTATAAACACTACTCTGCTGCTCTCTGGGGAGGTAGGATAGCTCTACAGCCGGTCTCAGAGCCATTTTCCGCTCGTCGACAAGGTTCTGCAACTCAGGGATCAGTTCCGTGAGACGGATGTAGCGCTGAATCTGGGTTTTGCTGTCACCAACTTGATCGGCGACCTGTTGATTAGAGCGTATTCCAAAATTCGGCCCCAGTGGGGTCGAATTATCTTTAGGCCTTCCTGGAATCCTTCTGAGGGCTTCCAGTCGCATCTTATAGGAGAATGCCTTTTCACTTGGAAGGATGACCGTACGCTGCAAATTAGAGTCCACCATGAGGATGATAGCTTCATCCTGAGTCATTTCGCGGACTTCAGCCTTGATCATGTCTAATCCGGCGCGGATGCAGGCTTCTTTTCGACGGTGTCCGGAGACCATCTCGTATCTACCGTTTTCTTTTGGACGCAGGATTACGGGAGTTATAAGGCCCTGTTCCTTGATGCTGGCAATTAGGTATTCCATGTCCTCGTCCATTTTTACTTTGAACGGATGGGCAGGGAAGTCGTCTATAAGATTAATAGGAATATCATATATTTTAGGAAGGCGTGATTCTAAAAGCTCGTTCTTGTCCATGAACAGCTCTTCATAGGCATTAAGACCAAGATTGAGCTTGGGTTTCTTCCTCAAGAAAAGACGCCTCCTTGTGCTAAGTATTCATAGCACAAGAATAGGTGCGAGAGGCCGATGTTTCCATTGTGCGATTGGGTTCAAAAAATGTGCGATTTCAATTGCACTGCATAAAATCTTGCATCAAAAGTAGTAAGTTAGTAGTAAGTTTGAAAAAAAGGCTATCCGGTACATCTACCGGATAGCCTGAAATGCCTTTATTTATTGCGTTTGCGGATTCTTACTACTTTTTTATCAGTCCAAGGGTTTCATTGTCGGGACGGCGCCCGAGAAGTCAATATGTTTTCGATTACTTTCGAATAGGTTCTTTCGAGTGTAGTTTTGGCGAACGTTTTCGACACGTTTTTTCGATTACTTTCGATTGTATTATCATCACTCAGGTACATAAAATGGTGTCAAAGGTGTAGAGGGTTCAAGCCCATATGATTCTTGCTGTTGTTTCCCAAATGGGACGGCGCCATTGGAAACGGCATGCTTTACGATGCGACACGCTCCTTGTTTATTATTCATTTACAAAAAATATTAGATAAACAATGAGTATCTGATATATAATTATTATGCGACACAAATGAATAGATTTCAGCGGGGTTGACGTTTGGTAAAAACGTCAGTCTTGTGTATTCCCTCGCTGGAATCATTTGTGTCGCAGCAATTGAGGCTGACGATTTTCGGTGCGGTAGCTTCGGTTGCCGCACTTTTTTGTTGGTGCGCAATCAGTTGAACAATTATACGGAATGTATAAATGTCGAGATTGTGGAGGTGGCAAATGTCTGAATATGAACCTAAGAATGGTGATAACGGCTGGTTTACTAAAGCCGAGAATCTCGATGGATTTTCAGATAATAGTTATGAATCTTCTTGCCCAACTCTAAATAATTTAGCACCCAAAGGGGAAGCTATTAATGAATCAGACACTTTTAGTTCAAAAGGTAGGGTATATATAAAACCAGTTAAAGGAGTAAAAGACAATCCTTCAGTTCCTGTTCGGCGCGAACAGGAACCGGATTACTCACCCTCTTCTCCAACTGTTTCCTCTGCATATACAAAGGAAGAATATAGATGCAAGAAATGTGGATCAGTAGTACCCGAAGGTACATCATTATGTTTTAAATGCTCTGTTTCTGAAAAAATACCCAATAAGGACGGCTTCAAAAAGGCAAAGGCAGATATTGTTTCCGTTGTCGTGAAAAACAAGAAACCCGTTATTATTGGTGTAGCTTGCGTGACTGTGGTTATCCTTTTACTTATCGTTTTTGGAAACATGCATAAACTTTCAGGTAAATACTCATATACTGAGAATGGTTATAAGACGACTGCATCCTTTAAAACGGATGGAACGGTGTCATTAAGTTTTTCAAATGATGGAAATAGTTATAGCACATTAGATGGCCATTATTATTGGAATAGCAATGAGCATCGCTACTATTTAGAATTTCCGGGACAAAACTGGTGGGGAGGAAGTACCGCTTATGTTATAACTGCCGAACCCATCTTTGGAGGGATTCGGCTTATGGTTGATGGAGAAACAGCGGATCTAAAAAGAGGAGGATGATTCTTAAATCTATCACCATAATCCAAGTTTTACCTAATATTAACGAAATAACAAACATCTTTTTTTCAAGGTCAGCCTTATAAACGCTATTACAAAGCATATAACACTCAGAAAGAGAAAAAATATGGATAATCAAACAATCTCAATTCTTACTGTTCTTGGCATTACTGTGTTTGTTATTGGTTTGTTGATTTTGTTGTTCTATATGCCCTCACGTCAAGACAGCTATAACGATGAGCATACAGAAATGGCTGAAGAAAGTGATTCAGAAACAAATACTCGTATCACTCACGAAAAAAAGTCTAGTTCTTCTCAAAAAACGATTTATGCGTTTGGAGCGAAAAATGATATACAACGTTGCCCTTTTTGTGACGGCGAAAACGCTATAGAGACCAAGGTTTGTGAAATTTGCAGACGAGAACTGTAAATAGAAAGAGGTAAGAGATTATGTTTTGTAAATGGTGTGGAGGCAATTTGACTTCTTATGATACCAAATGCAAGCGTTGCGGAAAGGAAGTGCCTGCGCTTTCTGATTGTGGTGGATTCTATGATCTAGTACCTAATGTAAAGAAAATCGTCGAGGTTCAATCGGCACCAGTTGAGGTTCAATCGGCACCGTCAGTGATGCCTAAAAGAAAAAACATTAAAAGAATGTTAGTTGGCTTGGTTATTTTGACAGTAGCTCTTGTCCTTGCCATTGCACTTCTGATTCTTGTTATTGCTCTTGGTAAAAAAAGTCAGGCTGCAACAGAAACTGAAGTCATCTCGGATCCTGTTATTGAAGAGACACATGTGATTTCCAATATAGCAATTCAAGTGGATGGATTCGATATATATGTAATAGATGAAGTTGTTGATTTGTCAAACAAATCCGCAACAAGTAAGTTGCAGTATCGTTTTGATGAAACATCTGATTGGAAGGATATTCCTGATGATGAATTTGACCAGATAGTTAACGCAGAGAAGTTCGAATTGATCATTAATGAAACATGGCTACAGGAAGTAATGAATGATAATCCGGAAGGGAAACAATTTGAACTACGATGTGAAATCACTTATATCAATCCGGATGGTAGCTCTGTGACTGTAACTGTTGAGGGGATCAAAAAACACGAGGAATAAATAGCAAGTCAAATAAATATAAATTGGAGGTATCAAATATGGCAATTGCACAAGGTAGTTATGGTCAGTCTATGGACTATACGGTTGATATGGTGTTTTGCATCGACGCAACCGCAAGTATGGAGGACACGTCTGGTTCTCAAACGAAGATAATCAACATGGTTAAGAAGAATGCAATCAACTTCTATGGAGATTTTAACAACATTATGTCAGAAAAGGGAAAGAAAGTTCGACAGCTTCGTGTCAGAGTTGTTGCTTTTCGTGATTATCTTGCTGATGGTGAACATGCAATGATGGTAACAGATTTCTTTCAGCTTCCTCAGCAGGCTACAGAATTTGAGGCTTGTATTAATAGTATTCATGCTCAGGGCGGTGGCGATATTCCCGAGGATGGCTTGGAAGCATTGGCCTATGCTATTAAATCTAAGTGGACGACAGAAGGTGCAAAGAAGCGTCAAGTTATCGTTGTATGGACAGATGCTGACACTCATGTCATGGGTTATGGTAGCGGATCAAAGTTTTATCCTAAGGGCATGCCGAAAAACCTTGGCGAATTAAGCGATTGGTGGGATGATCCCTCGTTAATGAAGCAGAATGAAAAGCGCCTGGTTATATTTGCACCTGATGAAGGTAACTGGAAATACATTTCTGATAATTGGAATCTAACATGGCATATTCCTTCTGTTGCCGGCAAGGGCTTAGCTGATCAGAACTACAGTGAGATTCTGAATCTAATCGCAAATTCTGTTTGATCTGAACATATTGGTTTATTGTGAATTTTTGTTTCAGATAACACTGAAAAGAAATACAAATTTAAGCGAGGTTTGAGAATATGCAAAGCGGTCTATCACTTGATCAGGTAATGTCCTTTTGCAGAGAAAAGATTCCCGGACATGGAGAAGATAGCTATTGCTACAGTTTCTGTGATAGTGCTGGACTTATTGGAGTATTTGATGGATGTGGCGGAGCTGGTGCAAAAAAGCATGATTATTATTCAGGACATACTGAAGCATACATGGCTTCCCGTTTATGTGCAGGTTCTTTTTATGACCAGTTCCGTAAGTTTTTTCCATGCAGTCAGAGTGCGACAAGTCTTGCAAAAGAAGTTTTTGCTCCTCTAACGGCAAAGAGATTGATCGAATTTGGTCCTCCTAAAGATACAACTGGTTTTCAAATTAAAGGCTCTAGTGTAAGAACTTTACCGAGTACGGCTGCTGTAGCTGTTATACAACAAGCCACGGATGGCTCTGCGCTTGTCACAGCGATTTGGGCAGGTGATTCCCGTGTGTATATCATGGATTCTTTGGGTCTTGCTCAACTCACAGTAGATGATACTACTGTTACCGATCCAATGATGAATATATATGAGGACGGAATATTGAAGAATGTTCTCTGCAGTGATAAACCCATAGATTTGCATTGTAAAACTATTAAGTTGAATAATCCCTTCATTGTGTTTTCGGCAACTGATGGATGCTTTGGATATCTTTCAACACCTATGGAGTTCGAGGGTGTACTGTTGGAAACACTTTTAAAATCAAACTGTTTTGCGGAATGGGAATGCAATTTGGCTGATGTTATTAGTTCTATAGCAGGGGATGACCATGCCTTATGCTTGGCAGCATATGGATATGGGAGTTATCCAAATATCCAAAAGAGTTTTATCGAAAGAATGAATTATATTGAGAAATACTATCTTCTTCCAGTATCAAACATTCCGGTTGAGGATCGTGACAGTCGCTTTGAACTTTGGAGTTCATATTGTGAGAATTACATGAGATACATAAAGGAAGGTTTGTCATAATGGTGAAGTTGGGCAATTACAATTTGATAGGTTCTTTGACAAATCAAAATGCAGGATACTCTGTGTGGGGATTTGCTAAGAAAGATGGTAAAGATTACTTTGTTAAAGAATTTGTTGATCAGAAGTATCCAGCAAACGATACTATATCAAGTCCTGAGCGATTAGCAAAGAAAATCAAGGCTTGCGAGCTTTTTGAGCAACGAAAGAAAGCTCTCTACCAAAAATTAAATGAGAATTCCGATGGAAATGCTGTGCGAGTGGAAGAATTCTTTCGTATTGAGTCAAAATACTACATTTCAATGCGGAAGATCAATTCATTAAATTGGGGTGTTGATGATGTAGCAAAACTTCCCTTGGGTGAAATTAAACGGCTTTGTGCGATTATAGCTCATGGTGTGGCAAGCCTACACAAAGGAAATCTTATTCACGCGGACTTAAAACCGGATAATATTCTTTTTATGAAAACGAGTAAAGGATATACAACTGCCAAAATCATAGATTTTGACAGTGGTTTTTTGGAATCAGATCCTCCGGGACCAGGAGAAACCATAGTAGGCGACTTCCATTATTTCTCTCCAGAGGCATGCAGAAGCATTTGGGGAGAAGAAGTTAAATTGACTTGCAAAATGGACATCTTCGCACTTGGTGTTCTTTTTCATCAATATTTTTACGGAAACCTACCAGGATTTAACACTAAAATAAGTTCTTATTCCGGTGAAGCTGCTGCAAAGGGAGATATTCTACAAGTATCTGATACAATTCCAAAGGATGTTCGAAAGTTATTAAAAAAAATGTTGGATAACAATCCGGAGAAAAGGCCGACGGCAATAGAAGTCTATAATTCATTGCGCGGAAACGAAGTTGCTACTGATTCTGGGTCTGATACATTTCATCGAGAGAAGTCTAATACTGTACATAAAGCCCCTGAAAATAAAGGTGAAGCCAATCCTTCGATTGAAAACTCAACAACAGAAGGAACCCCTTTCTTCCGCCCTGGAGATTTGTAATTTATTGAGAATACAAAAGGATTCATTTTGAGGTTATCTATATTTGTTTGATGAAATTTGTATGTGCATGTAGAAAGCTTTCGCATGACAGAATAAGCTTATTACTCTGTGCTAACTGGTAACTGAAGAGGTTGTATAGATTGTGTAAAAGTGTAGAAAAGAAAAGAATTGTCGCATTAAAGATTATTGCTGTCTCTGTAGCAGTTTCATTACAGCTTTTATTGCTGACATCTTGTGGTACCAACTTATCAGGAAAGTATACAAGCGAATCAGGAATATATTCAATAGAGTTTTTCCCTGATGGAACATGCACCTGGTATCAAAGCGGTTTGCAATTTGACGGAAAATACTATTGGAGTAGTCAGTGGGAGCGATATTGTCTCGAGATTAGCGGAAGTGGTTCTTACGCTGATACTACATTTATAGCTATATCTTTAAATTCAAGAGAATTAATGATTAACGGAGGCAAGGTAAATTATGAGACGTTCACAAAGGTCGGTGCGAAAACGAGCGATATTATAAAGATAATAATTTGCATAATTATAATCGGCGCATGTGGTGCTTTCATATTTGTTTTTGTTCGAAGAAACAAAACAAGCGTTACACCGACTAGTTATACTGACACAAGTGATTTTGCAAGTCCTCACAAGAATAAAACACATTGCAAAACCGAAAAAGAATCAATTACTGATTCTTCTCAGATAACAATTTATTATTTCAACGCAAAAGAACAAAAATATATTTGTCCTTTTTGCGATGGAGAAAACAGTATAGAAGTGAAAATCTGTTCTATATGCGGACGAGATTTGAACTATATAGACCAAGAATAGTAATTTGAAATACTACCAAGGAGGATATGAAAATGGCTGAAAAATGGTTCTCACAAGCTGGTAACCTTGATGATTCGTTAGATAGTGAAAGTGCTTCCATAACGACATCAGATGAGCCTGCTCTAATAACTAAGGATTCTGTTAAAACTGATGATGCAAGTCCGAAGCGTTCTACCTATATTAAGCCAGTTAAGGGATTGAAAGAGAACCCAGATGTTTCTATCCGGAGTGAACTCGAACCAAGCAGCACAAATTCTTTGAATCTGCCTATTGCATCTGTAAAGGAAGAAACAAGATGCAAAGAATGTGGTGCGGTTATTCCCAAAGGGACAATGCTGTGCTGGAAATGCTCTACCTCTGCAGGTGTCGCAGACGAGAAAGCTGTTAAGCCCGAGAAGCATGAAATAGTTTCATCTAAGGGAACTGTCATAGGAAAGAATAGAAAACCAATTATGGTAGCTGTTGCGTGCGTTGTTTTGATATTAGTTGTAGGACTAATATTTGTTTTAGTTACAGGCTCTCAAAAATTAGATTTGAAGTCATTAGTATGCACAGATGAAATCTTAAACTATCAGCTCGAAGATGGAACAATGATTAAATCAACAGTTCAATCATTTGAAGTAGTTTCAAGTCAGACAAAGGATAAGCATGATTGCTCAGAAATTAAAGTCGTTTTAAAAGACGATTTTCTCGAAAGAACCCTTTATATAACAGCTGAAAGTTCTAAGTATAATCAAGGGTGGATGATTGACTCTAAGAAAGTTACACAAGCAGATTTCAAAATAATTGGGGAAATAGATCAAAAGTATGTAACCGCTTATCTGTCCAATGAGAGAAACGATACAGAAAATCTTATATTTCAGCAACCTGGATTGGATTTAGTTCAATCTGGTCTGAAAAATTTTTCGATTACAAGCTCAACGGTTCAGGATGATTCATTTTTTTTAGTGTGCGATGTTAATGATTCACACAAATTCGCTGATATTCACGGAACACTGTATGTTCGTGTTAATATCAATATGTTTATAGACCCGGATACATGTGAATGTACAGTCAGACGAAGCGTTCGGCTTGATACTGAAGCTCTTATTACAGATTGGCATGACATATATGGAACATATTTAAGAACAGATCCGGAGAATGAACTCGAGGAATATGTAACAATTGATGAAACAAATTCTGCTTATGGTTACGGAGATTATATGGAATTCGGACAGCAACGTCACAATCTAATTGATGATGCATCGTTCATTCAATATAATTACTCAACTATACTTATCGAATTCTATAGTGTAAATGGATACTCAATAATAAAGATTACCCCCGATGAAATTGCTTACTTTGAATCAAAATTAGATGGTTGGTATAAAGTTGATTCCTTTATAAAAACTGACTGAATTATTGTTGTTAATTGAAATCACGACGGTTTTCGTGATTGGTGTTGGGGCTTTTGAAATAGTAACGTAAAAGCAACCTTCATCGTCTCGGCCAAAATGGTGTTACACCGAATTACAAAGCCCCCTTTTCGGAGAGAAAAAGGGGGCTCTTTTAGGAAGCTGATTATGTTCGAAGGAGGGTCAATCCCTCTTTAATTATTATACCATGCGCCAGATGCTCAGATCTCGTCCGGACCTACGATCTCCAGATAATTCCGATCCTGACGCTCCTGATCGAACTTGAGTATCTCATCTTTCTTCAGCTGATTCGTGACGTCGACATAGATATTCATGGTTGTCTGGATGTCAGCGTGCCCGAGAATGGCCTGAATAACTTTTATGTTAACACCACCCTCGCAGAGGCGTGTAGCATAAGTGTGTCTCAAAATATGACATGAGAAGTATGGAACAAGTAGCGCCTCTTCGCCTTCTGCGGTCTTATCGAGAATTGCGAGATCTATATCTTTTACGATTCTCTGGATGGCATTATTAACGGTGGACTGGTTGTTAACTTTTCCAAAGCGGTTCACAAAGATAAAATCGTCATAACCATCAATATGGTCAACGCTTTTTAAACCGGTAAGCTTCATATATTCTTGCTGCATAAGGAATGCCTCTTTGACAGAAGGCGTCATAGGAATTGTTCTATAACCAGCATCGGTCTTGGGTCTATGTACAGTATAGTAACACCCGTTTTCGTCGCGGTGATTATAATATACCAGCGTATGGTTTACGGAAATCGTCTCCTTTTCAAGATCGATATCACACCAACGCAGTCCGCTAATTTCACCAATACGCATTCCGGTATTGGCCATGATATAAAGAAGCGGATACCATTTGCGATAGCGAGGATTCTTAAGGACCTCGCTGAAAAATAAGTTCTCTTCATCTCGCGTTAATGCTCTCTTGGGTTCTGAATCTCGTCCGAATGCTTGCTTTATCTCTTTAAGCATGAGATCTGTCGGGTTCTTTCTGAGAATGTCATCATCTGTTGCCAGCTGAAAAACCTGATGAAGAACTGTATGGACATTATCCAAAGTAGATATCTTTATGCCACGTCTTTCAATAAGATCATTATAAAAAGCTCTCACATCAGATCTCTTGATCTTTGTGATTTTCTTTTGACCGAAGTTAGGCATTACAAAGAGCTCATAGAAATAGATGTAAGATGTTTTGGTTCTATCTCTTAAGCCTCTTTTGGTGTCCTTCCATAATGCAAAAATGTCATTAACGGTTGCGTTAGACATATCTTCGCGTATACCGTCATCTATATCTCTCTGGATTTGCTGCTCCTTTCTGCGCAATCCTTCAAGGGTAGATGCATAAATGCAATGCCTCTTTTTGCCATAACCGGTCCATCTAAAGCAGTATCTCCCATCCTGACGCTGAAATTCCCCTTTATTAAGACGAACACGATTTCTATCGTATCTTACTTTTACTACTTTTTTAATTGAAGCCATATGATTCCTCCAAATGAATCTTCAGAGATAAGTCTGTGATTCTAAGAATTTCTCGAGTTTTGTTCTAATGAATAACCGCTGAGAACCTAAGAAGACAACATAATCACAACCGGGTGCATTTGAAAGCTTTTCCAGCTTCACAATGCCGATTCCGGTATATGCAGCAGCTTCAATAATATCGAGTGTATCCTTTTGACAGATACGAACCCGATTTTTATCTTTAATAATCTGCTTGATCTCAGTGGTTAATGAAATGTTCGTGGATTCTACCATGATCTCATCCTCCAATTTCTAAATGGAATATTGAGATTCTAGGTACTCAACAAGTTTTCTCCTTTTGAACATTCTTTTAGCGCCAACGTGGAGAACGAAATCACAATCAGGAGAATTAGATAATCTTCTGAGTTTGTTAACGCCTATTCCGGTAAAGGCTGATGCTTCATTAATGCTCAGTGTAACCTTTTCCGAAATACGCACATCGTATTTTCTGTCGCCATATGTATACATTCTTAGGCTCCTTTCGAAAGATTATTGTCTTCCTGAGCCTTTTTCCGAATGTGTGCCCTGCTGAATGTCAGGATAATGACTTGTGAGTACTCTAGAATAAAGTGTTGAACCTTTCAAATGTGCGATTGCATATCTCTACAAATCAGATTGAAAAGTGTGATTCAATGAATTCTTCAAGTTTTTTCCTCTTGAAAGCTTTCCTGGATCCAACATAAAGAATGAAATCGCATCCTGGTTCTTCTGAAAGTCTATACAGCGTACTCATTCCAAGGCCTGTGTATGCCATAGCCTCAAAAATGGTCAGAGTGACCTTTTCGGAAATTCTGACATCGTATTCTCTGTTTCCGTACTTAGCCATGTCACTTATCTCCTGTTTCTAAAATCTGATAATCGTATCCTTCTGATCTTCCACACCTATCGCAAATGTCCTTAAATCCGTTATGAGGTGTCAGGCGTTTAACCCGATAATGTGGATCGAGCAGATAAAAGTTCACGCACTTATGACAGAGACAGGTTGTCTCGATGTAGCGACGGAATTTCTTCTTGGTCGACTTCTTTTTCCTACGCTTGAGACCGAATGTCGTGGTGATTCCGCTATTAAGTCTGTCGTTTATGACCTGATCCTTAACTCGACCGTAGTAACACTGAAGATCGGAAACGTTTACGGTGCGTGTCTGTTCAATCAATACCATCGATGGCTTTGGAAGTCCGGAAATGTCAGGAAGTAAAATCACATGACTCTTAAGTTCCTGCTTTTTGAGAACTGACGTAATTGGAGCAACTACAACAGTAGGGGAGTGGTCATTTAGATTGCGTTCCTGAATGATCAAAACCGGACGTTTTCCGCTCTGAATAGAACCAGTGCTTTCTCCAAGATCACAGAGATAAATCTCACCGCGCAAGGGATGAAAATCTGGTGTCGGTAAATACTCGTACTCCATTATTCCACCTCCAATGCATTAACTGCCTCAATGTATTTGGCGAGACCGCTTTCGCAAAGCTCACGGATGGTTTCCTTGTTTTTTTCTTCATCGCGAGCAATTTCTCTATAGCTTTTCTCGTATACAAAGTGCTGAATGAGATAGTTGCGTTGAAGTTCTGATAATGTCATCAGTGCCTGATGGCTGACTTCATTTATTCTGAGTTTTTCTATAAACTCAGAAGCAATCTCAGCCCTGACGTCCTGATCGTCTTCGACAGACAGTCCGCTGATTAAGGCTTCATCTTCGACATTGCAAGTAATGTTAATTTCTCCTCTTGCACATCGTTTCTGATATTTCTCTTCGTTGCGCTGGAAAGAACGCATCGCTAATCCCATCGCACGTGTGAGAATTACAAACGGCTTATAGCACTCGATCTCAGCTGCATAGCGAGCGTTTAATTCTTCCTCGCTAAGATCGGTGATGATTGCATAACGTTCTTTGCCGACATAGCCTTCATATTCGAGTTCAAGATTAATGATTTTGCATTCCTGTTTAAAACTTTTCTTAATATCTGTATCCATTAGTGGATCTCCTTAAATCTTTAAAATTAGTTAGTGTTCAAAGATCCGTTGGAGATCAGGGATAGTGCTGATATCTAAAAAACATGTTCCTTCCTTTCGGACTTAACCTCGAAAGGAAGGAACTATTAACGACGTGCGAAGCTGGTTATTTCGTAAGGCAAAAGAAAAACGCCGTACGAAATAGAAGAGAAATAATCTCTTCTAAACTTCGTACGGCGCTTGGTAGTATTTTCAGTCCTTAAGCTAAGGATCCTGCTCCGCTTGCTCGGTTAAAGTCGGTTTATTCTTTTGCATCATCGCTGCCTTTAAGGATGGTAGCTAATCCGGTGAAGTCAGGCTGTCAGTTCCTCGTCGGGAGGGACGTACCAATAACCGCCATCTTCGTTATAAACTTGATTAAGTGGCATTGTTCTGAACATTCCTACGTCCATAACACCTTCGTAATCACATTTCCAACAACGGTAGTAAATACAACAATGCTTTCTGCCGTATGCCTGGAAAAGAACGCTTTCGCATTTGGGACACTTAACATCTCGCTTAGGCTGGTCTTTTGCGTATTCCAGTGACTTAAGAAGCTTGTTGCGAATGTGTGGCTTAAACTCATCAAACATAGCAATCCTCCTCATTTCTGAAGTGAGCAGCATATTCGATAAGCGGATGCTCTTCGAAAAGGGAGAGTTCCCATAGTCTGCGATAACAGGCTTTGTAGCTGACACCCATACTGTCGGCCATTCTCTGAATGATCACCTTGCAAGGGTCAGTAACAACTGTGTCGCTTCCTACATAAACCGGTATTTTCTCACCGTTGTTATACTTCTTAAGAGCTCCCTTAATTATGAAATCTGGCATAAGAAGACTTGCAGCCGCTTTATCAACTAAATTCTCGGTGAACGAGAACATTGTAATGAGCGTTTCAGGATCATAGTTTTCTCCAGCTATAAACTCAGTGTGATAGGCCGCTGAATAGTTTCCAGGAACGTGCTTTTTCATAATGAGATGAGCTACTTCGTGAGCGATGGTAAATCTCATCCGGGCGAGTTCTGAAAACTTGTTAAGAGATGATTCTATTACGATCACGTTTTCGGGAAAGACAATCTTCTGGATCATGCCGTTACGTAAAACCTGTAATGGTTTCTTTCCGTCCGATATGAATCCACCTCTACCGGGACAGTCTTCTGCGAAAACTTCAAATACGATCTTCGTACCGAGATACTTGGTAGCAAAGTCTTCGATATCAATTACTCTGGTGTTTGAGTAATGATACCTCTTAAGGAAATCCTCAATGAGCATGCCGCAAAGTGCATTCATTTCTTTGAAAGATGTTCTAATTTTCATTTTAAACCACCTGTACATACCAACGACGATCTATGAGATAAAGATACGTCTCTGCTCCGTTGAAACTTACTGCGTAACGGAGACCTTCAAACTCGCCGTTTTCTGAGCGAGCACAGAACAGGACCTTAGTGATCTCATGCCTTATTCCGTTTTTGCCTATAAGAGCCTGAGGTATAAGCTGGCTCTTAACTGTTTTACTTTCCACTTTAACTTCCTTAGTCTTCATTTTTTCTTCCTCCTATTAGATTTGCTTACACCGGCTAAAGGGAAAAAATCCGAGTAAGCTTAAAAATAGCCATATTAATCTGAACGCACGAGCATTGCTGCTTTTGCGAAATTCCTTCAGTTTAATTTGTAGCTGATACTACTTTATTTGTTTCTTATTCCTGGTCCGCTGGTCTGATTCCGATTCAGCAAGGTGAGGGGAGATGCGGCTTTTGAAAGGAGGTGTTTCTTAGTATGGGAACACATGACTAAGAATTTTTTGTTTATCTGCATCTTTCTCACCTCGCTTTCAATACTAATCAGAAAATAAGAACGAATGTTCTATTTGCTTTGTGGCTTCATTATACGAGGGGGCATTTTCCTTTGCAAGAACATTTTTCTGACCTGTTAGTAATCTTTAACACCTTACCAATTATGCGCCCTGAAAAGCCTTATTTAATAAGCTTTGTAACAATGTTATAAACGAGCCATCTCTCTGGATACCATCCGAACATAATCCATTCTGTTTTTGTTGGGTGCTTTAATCTGGACCTTTCCTTCAAAGCCGAAAATCCATGCAAAAAAGATGTTATTTACCTGAACATTCACTTTTGCATTGCAACTGTCCTTGCCAATAAAAGTGATATCCATTTCTTGTCCGAAACGGTCGACCATGGCATCCATAACATCGCTGTCAAATTGCAAAGTAATACTTGCGGGTTCGCCACTCTTCATATGAAATGATTCCCGGATATATTTATTTACATAAAGATCCTTAGGTTCGGGAATGCATGTCTTATTCAGGATTGTGGGAATACCACTAATACGATCAACCCTAAATGCCGTGACTTTCATACGATCATGTGAGAGGGCCAAAAGATAGTAATAGTCATTGCAGCAGACAAGACGGTAAGGTGAGACCTCGTATTTCTTGCCGTTATTCTTGAGGACCTTCTTGGTAGAAGGAAGATATTCATAATACTTGAAGGCAATTTGGCGCTTGTCAGCGATAGCGTGATGTATCGTATCAATTATGTAATTGAACTTGGCATTATTTGCGCGAGGTCTAGCATCCACGTCAACAGTTTCCATTAGGAAATCAGCAGAAGGACCGCCCAGATCTGCAAGCTTTTTGATAAGGTTCTTGGCCTGGCAGCTTGGTATGGACTGGAGTGACTCAACGGCATCAATGAGAATACGGAGCTCAGCGATATCGAATTCTCTGGAAAGAACATGATACTTATTCTGACGTCCTTTAATGCACTCGATATCATAACCGGACTTTACGAGGATCTCTATATCATCGTAAATTGTCTGACGGATAGAGGTGATACCGTAATTGAGTTTAAGCATCTCCAGTATCTCGCTAACTGTGAGGAAATGATCCTCGTCTGTATGCTTATACAAGATATCTTTCACATATAATGCTCTTAAATTATTGTTGTACTTTTCATTGATTGTTTTTGCCATAAAAACCTCCCATCCCGTATTGCAGGTTTCACGCTGCCAATACGCTATTTAGATTGTGTTTACGCTGAAATTATACTAGGCGGCATGGGACATTAATGGGACTAAGTGTAACACGTTTGCAATATAACCGAACAAAATGTCAAAGCATTTTTAAGACTAGTCTCAATTTTCCCTAAACCCATTGATTTCAGGCATTTACGCTGTCATAGTAAAGGCATCAAATCAATGAAACGGAGGTCATAGTATGTACAAAACAAATGATTTCAAAAAGGGATTAAGAAACATAATGGATGAATCAAAAACAATACCTAAAGGTAAGCTCTATGATGCCTTTCTTGAAGTGACGGTCCGGTATCTTAATGAAATGATTTCAACATTAAGTCTTGAGCAGGCAATTATCAAAGAGTTAGGTGAGGAGAGAGGTAATGAACTGATAGAAAAGGTTGCCACCTCAAATCCTTCCATGCAAAATCTTGATACCTCAAATACGGATGCAGATGATTACCGGGAGAAAATAGAGAATCTTCTTTCCTATATCGATTGCGAGTTTAGAACGGAATAAGACGAATTTAACCTATGGGTTAAGTTATTAACCAATAGGTTAAGTTTCAGAACAAAAGAAAGAACGATGATCATCTTTTGATGTCATCGTTCTATTTCTTAGGAAGTTACTATGCTAATTTGTATGTGATCAGAAAAGATCTACGCTCTTTCCGTCAGAATCAAAGA
>JAEEGK010011818.1_pt1 | contig 19893 bp, 15 predicted proteins | sample 8958771 | NCBI WGS metagenome assembly JAEEGK01 (sample SAMN16246547, study PRJNA631951) | gut metagenome | biome: gut microbiome; feature: rumen; material: SC-attached | host: Bos | place: Iran: Karaj | collected 2018-10
CAGTTCCTTGGTATCTGTCCATTCCTGGGAGTATCGAAGAAGGTTGACACCGCTGCAGGAATGGGTATGGCAGTTGCATTCGTTATGCTTCTCGCTACACTTGTGACCTGGCCGATCTATTATTTCGTATTGGTGCCCTATGGGTTGCAGTTCATGCAGACCATCGTCTATATCCTTGTGATTGCTGCCCTTGTTCAGATGGTTGAAATCATTCTCAAGAAGTCTATGCCTTCGCTCTATTCGGCTCTTGGCGTATTCCTCCCGCTGATTACTACCAACTGTACAATCCTTGGTGTCGCCATCAACGTGATCAACTTTGAATACACGCTGCTCGAATCTGCAGTCTATGCTGTAGCCACAGCTCTTGGTTTCTCGCTTGCCATGGTTCTCTTTGCCGGCATCCGTGAACAAATCGCTGTAACAGATGTTCCCAAGGGCATGAAGGGAACGCCTATCGCTCTGCTTATTGCCGGTCTGCTGGCATTGGCATTCATGGGCTTCTCCGGCATCGACAACACTCTCAAGGTGATGTTCAATATCGGCTGATAGATTTTCTTCCTCAATAAAAAACGGGACGCTCGATTGGGCGTCCCGTTTTTTGCTGTTCGAATTTTTAGAATGGCTCCAAGTGACTCATGAAGTATGGTAGTTGCTTGCGCCACCAAGGCCAGTCGTGGTCGCAGTCAAATCCCCAGTAGTCAAACCAGGCTGGAATATGCTTCTCGCAGAGAATAGTGTCAAGTTGTCGAGTCGAATCTAACGTTTCTTCCTCCCAACGTCCTTGACCTATGCAGATTACGATGCGACGCTGACGATAGAGTTGCATCCAGGGATGGTCTTCCGGCATATTTCGAAGGAAATCCTGCGGGGAGTTGGCGTAGGTTAGTTCATCGGAATAGAATGGGAAGCCGTATCCAGCATGATAAAGGCCCGATAATCCGATGACGGTGTCGAAGATGTCTGGTCGGCGGAAGAAGAAGTTGGCGGCATGCATTGCTCCCATGGAACAACCGGTTGTCATGAAGGTTTCCCCTTCGTAATATCGAATATTAGGAAGCAGTTCCTCAATGATGTAGTTGAACCAACGTTCCTGTTGCTCAATACGCCAACGCTGATCGCCTCCAAAGTTCGACCAGGTTTCCCAGTCGATGCCATCCACACAGATGACGCGAATTTTGCCAGCTTCGATCCATGGAGTCAGCACATGTATCATACCCTGATCGGCATAGTCGAAGAAACGACCATTCTGACAAGGGAATGCAATAAGCGCATGGCCTTGATTGCCAAACGTCTTGTATTCCATGTCGCGATTGAGGTAGCGACTGTACCATTTATGATATTCTACCTGCATGATTATTTCCTGTTGCAAATGTCAAATAGGAACTGGTCTTTTTCTTCCCAGGTGCGGAAACGGGCGATGTAGGACTGGTTGCCCATCGCGGGAGAAAGTGCATCAGGAACACGATCCCATTGCTTCAAGGCGTATGCATACTTTTCCATGATTGCCTGATGGTCGAGATGATACTGGGCGTTGTCTCGTCGGCCTGCAAAGACACAGAAATAGTCGTCGTGAGGATCGGGAGTGGTGCGACGATCAAATGCAACCATGTCGGCCCAGATCTTGTAAACGTCCACTGAATGGGCATAGTTCAGCATATCGGGTGTGTAACCGCCACCAGGGCGCATGTTGACTTCCAAGGCTACGAAGTCTCCTACATTGCCAAGGCCACGGTGTGCGCGATCCAAGCGGAAGAACTCGAGATGCACAAAGCGACTGCGCACATCGAAGGCCTTTACGGTCTGACGGCCCCAGTAGCGAAGATTCTCGTTCATATCCTTCTCAACAAAATAGGTCGAATCGAGGTTCTGTTCCACAATATCAGCAATAGAAGGAGGGCAAACGCTCCAGGACTCGAAGATCGGATTGCCGTGAGAATCAATGATGGCATCATAGTCACAGATATTGCCCGTAACATATTCTTCGATGACATACTGGTAGGCTTGCGGGTTGGTCTGGTAGAAATGCCAGAGGGCACCTTCATCGATAATCTTGTGAGCTCCGTTGGCTCCTACGCCAACATCTGGTTTGGCAAATAGCGGATAACCAGCATCGTAGGCAAAGCGCTTCACGGCTTCAAACCCTTCCGATGCCTTTATCTGACGTGCTGTACGAATACCGCCTTTGGCATAATACTTCTTCATCTCGGATTTCTCCTTGATGGCATTGATGACATCACTTTTTAGGCCGGTATTCACATTGAAATCAGTGCGCAGACGTGCATCCTGTTCCAGCCAGTATTCGTTGTTTGATTCAATCCAGTCGATGCGGTCATACTTCCAGGCGAAGTACGCTGTGCCACGATAGACTTCGCTGTAATTCTCGAGATTGGACACCTTGTAATACTCTGTCAGAGCATTTTTCAACTCCTGTTTCAGTTCTTCGTAGGGTTGGTCGCCAATACCAAGGACGCGAACGCCATTATTCTTCAAGGCGTTGCAGAACTTCCACGCTGCATCGGGGAAGTTGGGAGAGATATAGATGAAATTCATAATAAAAAATATTGTCCTAAGAACTGTGCTTAGGTGGTTTGAATTATTTGACTATTCGTAATGAACCATTCTTGCAGATGAGTTTGCATTCGCCATCGTGACAGATGAGATCGAGCTTGCCATTCTTCATTCGATAGGCCTCGCCATGCAGTACAGTTCTTTTTTTCTCTTTTTTTTCAGCATTCGTGATAAGAAGATATGTCCCATCGTTGAGGCAGTAAACGGGATGGGAATAACTATGCCTTGCTACGATGTCATCAATGAGCAAACGTCCATCGAGTCTTGATTCCCGTATCATCTCAAAGTGTGGCAAGATGTTGACATCGGTAAATCCAAGACCTCGGAGATAGACCTTGTACTTGGGATCTAAACTCTCGCCGTCAAGTTCCGGCGGGGCATATACAAGGTCGGCTGCATTCATGGAACCAGCACTGATGCCCATGATAACACCATCAAATCTGCTGAGCCGAGCTCGAAGATGTATTTCTTCGAAAAACATGTTCTCAGTCGGCACATGGCCACCACAAAGGATGATGAAGTTGGCATCGCGAATCATTCGCATTGCGTATCTTTGTGTTCTGCGGTCCAGCACCTCATACTTGTCGAAGGCCAGGCCTGCACGTTCGAAGATTTCGCGCATATCCCATGCCATCCGATCGGTCATCTCCTTGTCATCGGGTGCTGAGGTTATCAGCAGGCAATGGAGAGGATGAGGAAGAGTTGCACGCAATTCATCTAGAAATCCATTTGCTGGATTCAAGTCGCCTGCCCAGCCGATACAGGGGCTGCTGGTTAGGAATAAAGTCATTCTATTCTGGAGAAGTTTTATAATGTACGTTGTAACACTATTTTGAATGGAATTCTATGGGTTGGCATAAACTGCCTCCAAGGTATCTTCGTTTGGCCAATGCGGGAGGAAGAAGAGGGGAAGAGGGCGTCCTCCAACTCCTGTCCAATCGATTCGGCGCACATAACGGAAATCAGGTCCTCCAAAGTCGAAGGAACGGCCGAAGAGCAGTATCGCGTTCCGACTATGGTCGATTTTCCAGAGACCACCTCCATGACAATCATCGTCGCCCATGGGGAGCATATCCCGGTGCAAATAGACGTGTCCGAATTTGAGGACACCATCGTCGGTTATGATAAACTTCTGGTACATATTTTGTTATCGCGAACAGGTTTCAATTAATTGTTGATACTCTTTGCAGGTCTCTATCTCATTCATTGGAACAAGACATGACAAGATACCCAGTTTTTTGGCAGCTTCGATATTATCGTGACTATCGTCGAAGTAGATGGTCTCCCCGGGCTGGATGCCCGTGGCTTCAAAAACCTGCTGGTAAATAAGGGGATTCGGTTTCGCCAGTTGCATCTTGTAGGAAATAAATGCCTCGTCGAAACATTGCTCAACAGTGTATCCTTCGTTTCGGATCAGTTTTTGGGTGAGGTCCCAGGCCGTGTCATAAAGATTGCTGAGCAGAAACACCTTGTAGTGTTTGCGCATTTCTACAAGTGCTGCCAGACGCGAAGAAGGGATGTCATCGAGCACGGCATCCATCGAAGCAAGAATCTCCTCGTCAGTGGCTTCGGGAAAGCAGAAAGGACGAATCGCCTTGAGGAAGGTAGGCTTGTCCGAAAGCCCATTCAGGTAAAGGGATATCGGACCGTGAATCTCACGATCGGCAATACAGCCATCGAAATCGGGTAACCCGACCGAAAGAAGTGCCTGGGTGTCGCGTTCCAGATTAAGGTTGAGCAAGACACCTGCCAGGTCAAAGATTATATTTCGTATCATCGTTTTTGTTTTTCCAAGTAATCCATTCTTCTGTAATGTTTCCACCATAGTGGAATGGACAAGATGATGGAACAGAGGTCAGAAACGGGCTGCGCTGCCAACACACCATCCAAGCCCAACGTGATGTGCAGGAGTAATAATGCTGGAATCAGGAAGAGACCCTGCTTGGAGATGCCTGTGATTAATGCGCTCCAGGTCGCACCAATGTTCTGCAGGAACATATTTGAGGTGATGACAAAGCCTGTGACGGCGTAGGTCAGGCATTGAAGTCGCAGGATACGGGTGCCAAGTGTCAGGACTCTTGTGTCGTCCGATTGGAAAAGCCCTACGATAGTTGGGGCAAAGATTAACCCTAAGACGACGAGCAGGATGGAGTAGAGCGTTGTGGTCGTGGCGCAGAACTTGAAAGCGGCACGAACACGACCATAGAGCTTCGCTCCATAATTGAATCCGCAGACAGGCTGGAAACCTTGGCCAAAGCCGATGAGCAAGGACTGCACAAACATCACAATGCGATGGACTACCGAGAAAGCTGCAATTGCTGCGTCTCCGTAGAATCCTGCCACGTTGTTGAGCACCAATGCGGAGAGCCCCATCGTTCCTTGTCGGCCTAAGGAGGGAAGACCTCCACGAGCAATCTCTCGATATTGAAGGAGGGTAGGGTGGAAGTTACTCCAACGGATGGCCAGACCTCCTTTCTTGCCGCACATCGACAGCATGATGCAGAAACTGATGGCCTGCGAAATGGCAGTCGCCAGCCCAGCTCCAGCTACACCCATCTTGAAACCAAAGATGAGAATAGGATCGAGGCCCATGTTGATTACGGCTCCCGTCATTGTGCCCGTGAGGGCCATCGCTGCATTGCCTTGGAACCGCATCTGGTTGTTCAGGACAAAAGTGCAGGAGATGAAAGGTGAACCAAGGAGCAGCCATTGGAAATAGCTGCAGGCGTAGGGCATGATGGTGGGTGTGGAGCCCAGCGCCGAGAGTATGGGCTTCATGAACAAAAAGCCAATTGCTCCCAGTGATGCACTGAAAAACATTGCCGAGAAGAATCCCGTGGCGGCAATTTGTGCAGCCTGTTCGGTGCGTCGGGCTCCTAAGGCACGCGAGATGTAGTTGCCCGAACCTTGGCCGAAGAAGAACGAGAAGGCTTGGATCAGGACCATATAGGTGAAGACCACACCCAATGCGGCCGTAGCCTGCGTGCCCGTCTGGCTGACAAAGAAGGTATCGACAATGTTGTAGAGGGCCGACACCATCATGCTGCCCATCGACGGGATGGCCAGCGACGTCACCAGTCGGGAAACTGGCTCGGTCGTCATGCGTTGAAATTTGGCTTCCTGTGGTGTCATTTCTTTTTCTCGGGGTTTCGTTTCACACCTCTTATAGCTTCAGCTTCAAGTGGGTTGTCGGGCCAGAAATGCTTGGGGTAGCGTCTGCGCAGTTCCTTGCGCACTTCGAAATAGGTGTTCTCCCAAAAGCTATGCAGGTCACGGGTGAGCTGCACGGGCTTGAATCCGGGGGACAGCAGTTCCATCAGCACCGGGCACCGGCCGTCGTCCACAAGGGGAGTTTCGGTCAGTCCAAAGCATTCCTGCAGTCTGACACGCAGGATGGGCAGTTCGGCTCCCTGGCGGTATTCTACGCGGATTCGGCTGCCTGTCGGCACCGTAATGTGGGTGGGCGCAAGGCGCTCCACTTGTTGTTGCTGTTCGTAGCTGAGCAGTGTCCAGAGTGCCTGGGTGAGGTCAATCCGTTTTAGATCGCAGGTCCCCTCCAAAAAGAAGGGAAGCCACTCCTCGCATCTCTGCAGAACGGCATTGGTGCTCAGGTCGGGTAGGTTGAGCTCGGGATGCCAGCCGGCAACTGTAGCCACGCGCCGCTGAAGGTTTTGCACCTTGTCGTTGAAGTCAAGCATGCTTGTTCCTTCCTTCCTGGCAGTTTCGCAGATGACCTTTGAAATCTTATTTCGAAGGTCTTCAGCATCCTGTGGACTTGATGCGGCTTCTGCTGCAATGGGTTTGCTTTCGACCACAAGGCATCCGATGCGATATTCACGCTGGGCAATGATTTGTCCACGTTTGCTGTCCCATGAGATGTTGTCCTTCACTTTTGCGAAAGCTTTCAGCTCCTTGTGGTCCAGGGGTGCTGCCAGAAAGATGTGCCCGATGCCGCCTTGTTGTGTGTTGAGGCTTGCAGCCGCTATCCAGTCGTATGCACAAAGGTCATCTTTGTCGTCAATTCGGACGATGTCCCCGGTGGCCAGCCGGAAACGCCCGATGCCATCGGGAATGGCTTGAGCGATGCGCTCTGGATAGGCTGCGGCAAGCAGTATCGATTCCCCTCGCAACGAACCGTTCCTTGCAGTCGAGGCATTCTGCGCGAGACGCCGGTATTGTTCAGCGGCGCGGATGATGCGTTCCCAAACTTTCCCTCTGCGTCGTCCCGAGCGTGCTTCGTTTAGGGCGTTGAGCCTTAAATGTAGCTCTGCACCCATATTGTCATTGGCCAAGGGGTCTTTTTCGTCCAGCAAAGCTGCCATGTCAGCGGCCAAAGCCTTTTGTTCCTGACCTTGGGCCAGAACGAGCATCTGGGCCAAGCGTGGATGGCAGGGGAGTTTTGCCAGAGCTTTTCCGTGACTTGTAATGTGCCCCTTTTCATCCAGGGCACCGAGCTGTCGGAGTAGTCTCTCGCCTTGCACCACATGGGCAGGTGGGGGAGGGGTAAGCCATTGCAGTTCCTCGACTTTGCAACCGTCCCATGCTGCAATGTCGAGCAACATTGGGGCAAGGTCTGCCTCTTCGATTTCGGGTACACGACAGGCTGCCATGCGGTGTTCCGTTGCCAGTGTCCAGAGCCGGTAGCAGACACCGGGGCCAAGGCGACCCGCACGACCGCGTCGTTGGTCTGCCATATCTTTGCTGATTCGCACGGTTTCGAGGTGACTCAGCCCCGTCTGCGGATCAAAGATCATCTTTCTGTACAACCCCGAATCGACCACGATACGCACACCTTCGATAGTGAGCGAAGTCTCGGCAATGGGTGTGGCCAACACCACCTTGCGTTCGCCGGTTTTGCTTGGTGCGATGGCCAGCTGCTGTTCCCTGGGGGGCAGCAGCCCATAGAGCGGACAGATGTGCGTCTGGCCCAGCGATGCACCAAGCAGTTCCGCACATCGTCGAATCTCAGCCTCTCCGGGAAGGAAGGCCAGGATGTCGCCCTCATGGGACTGATGGGCCAGGCGGATGATGTGGCTGACCTGTTGCGCGCAGTCTTCGAAGGACGAATTGCCTGAGGTCGTTTCGGGCGAAATATGGATTGTTTCGACGGGAAACATCCGGCCTTTGCAAGTCACAAGGGGCGCATCGAGTGCCCGACAGATGCTTGTCGCGTCGATGGTGGCCGACATGATCAGGATACGGAGGTCGGGGCGCACAATCTGCTGGGCTTTGCGTGTAAGGGCAAGTGCAACATCCGAAGCGAGGTTTTGCTCGTGAAATTCGTCGAAGATAACCAGACTGACGCCTTCCAGTGTCGGGTCCTCCACCAGCATGCGTGTCAGGATGCCTTCCGTGAGCACTTCGATGCGGGTGTTGTCCGATACCTTCGTCTCGAATCTCACCCGATAGCCGATGGTCCTGCCCACGGGTTCGCCGAGCAGGGCCGCCATGCGTTCGGCAATCTGTCGGGCTGCCAGACGTCTGGGCTCCAGCATCAGGATCTTCCCGCTCTCAGTGAGATTGTCCAGCAGGATAAGGGGCAGCAGGGTCGATTTGCCGGCGCCGGGCGGAGCGGTCACTACCAGACAAGCAGAAAACCGCAGCCGTGACAACACGGTTGCGGCTATCTCGGCTACAGGCAGGGAACCCGCTAACCCATCAGCACCAGGATTTGTCCACACAGCACACGGAGGAACATGGTGAGAGGATAGACGGTCGAATAGGCCACCGAAGCCTGGTCGGTTCCACAGATGGAGTTGCTGTATGCAAGTGCCGGTGGGTCGGTGGTCGATCCTGCTATCAGACCAGCGATGGTAAAGTAGGTCAGTTTGCAGAATACACGTGCAATGATGCCCACGATGAGCAGGGGAATGATGGTGATCAGGAATCCGTAGAGCACCCACCAGTAGCCTCCATTCATCACTGTTTCGACAAATCCGTCGCCGGCACCGATGCCGACAGCGGCCAGGAAGAGGCAGATGCCGATTTCGCGCATCAGCAGCTTAGCAGAGCCGGTGGTGTAGGTGACGAGCTTGAGCTGCGGGCCGAAGCGTGCAATGAGTATCGAGACGATGAGCGGGCCACCAGCCATACCCAGTTTCACGGGTACGGGCATACCGGGGAAGAAGATGGGCAGCGAGCCGAGCAATACACCCAGGGCGATGCCGAGGAAGATGCTGGTGAGCTGAGGCTGGTCAAGACGCTTTACGGAGTCGCCGATCAGCGACTTCACGTTCTCGACGTTCTTCTTTTCGCCCACAACGGTCACGCGGTCGCCCAGCTGGAGGATCAGCATGGGACTTGCCACCATATCGACGCCGGCACGCTTCACGCGTGTGATGGTGATGTCGAAGGTATGACGTAACCCAAGGTCACCCAGACGACGGCCGTTCAGTTTCGGGTTGGTTACTACCAGACGCTCTGAAACCAGTTCGTTGCCTTTCTGCTTCTCCCACTGCTTTTCGTCCATATCAATCTGATGTCCCAGAATCACAGACATTGCTTCCACATCAGCGGGTGAAGCTACGATATAGATGCGGTCGCCCTTCTGCAGGCGTGTCTGCCCTTCGACGAGTTGCACATCCTGCGAATTGCGATGCATGAGGCGCGAAACCACAATCTCGCGTCCGGCGATTTTGGACAGTTCGGCCATTGTCTTGCCGTCAACGCCTTCGTTGGTTACTTCAATCGTGGCACCCTGCACCATGGCAGCATAGTTCAGGCTGTGCTCCTTGTAGGTCTTCTGCTCCTCGTCAAGGTCGATGCGGAAGATCTTCTTGATCAGTACGATGCAGAGGATGATGCCCACCACGCCCAACGGATAGGCCATGGCATAGCCCTGGGCAAAGAGGGAGTTCTGGGCGCCCTCGTGCATGTCGCTGAACGTCTGTTGGGCAGCGCCGAGGCCTGGCGTGTTGGTCACGGCTCCGTAGAGCACACCAATCATGGCAAAAAGGCTCTCGCCCGTCACGAGGTGTATGGCGTAGGCTGTCACGCCGCCCAGCAGCACAATGGCCGTGGCCAGCATGTTGTAGGTGACGCCGCCCTTGCGGAATGAACTAAAGAAGCCGGGGCCGACCTGCAGACCGATGCTGTAGATGAAGAGGATGAGGCCGAACTCCTTCACGAAGTGCGATGTCGTGGGATCGAGAACCATGCCGAAGTGTCCGCAGGCAATGCCGGCAAAAAGGATCCATGTCACGCCAAGCGAGATGCCTCCTATCTTGATGCGCGACAGGAATAGTCCTGCAGCGATGACCAGGGCCACCAGCAGAACCGAATGGGCAACACCGGTGCCCATGAACAAGTTATAAATCCAATCAGTATTCATTCGTAGATGATACGCTTGTTAAGTAGTTTAAGTTCGTTTTTCGAGGGACAAAGATACGATTTTCTATCCATTTCGCCAAAAGAATCCTCAATAAACAGTATTTATGTGGTCGATTAGCCGACTATATGCCAACTAAACATGCCGTAAATTTGGTTTATTTGCCAAAACTCCTTATCTTTGCACCCAGAAAAACTATATTCCAATAAAAATATGAAAAATAGGATTCAAGAGTTTCTTTTATCGATGATGGTGGGCCTGCCACTGGTCTTTGCATCGTGCGGCACAAGGACTGCTGCGAACGAAGGTGCCGACGACGACTTTGCCTTGGGAGCCGACATCTCGTGGTACACCGAATACGAGAGCCGAGGCTACAAGTTCTATAACTTTGAAGGAAAGGAAGGCGACTGCAATCAGGTGATGAAGGACTGCGGGCTGAATGCTGTGCGCCTGCGCGTCTGGGTCGATCCTGCTGGCCGTCCGCGTCCAAAGTGGGCCGATGAGTTTAAGGAATACAAGGCCGACAGCTGGTGCGATAAGAATGACCTCCTCGTCAAGTGCAGGCGAGCCAAGGAACTGGGTCTCGACATTATGGTCGATTTCCATTACAGCGACTGGTGGGCCGACCCCGCACATCAGCCCGTGCCTCATGCCTGGGCCGATCATGGCATCGATCAATTATGCGTCGATGTAGCCGACCACACTACAGAAGTCCTTGCTTTGCTCAAGGACAATGGCATTGAGCCCCGATGGGTGCAGATTGGAAACGAGACCAGCAACGGAATGATCTGGCCCGTAGGACACGCTGCACCCGATTCGTGCGAGAACTATGCCAGACTGTTCATCGCAGGCTATGATGCCATGAAGCAGGTTTTCCCCAACGCAATCGGCATCGTCCATCTCGACAACGGCTGGAACCCGGCGCTCTACGACTGGAACCTCGGCGGGCTCAGGAAGCACGGTGCTCGATGGGACATGATCGGCATGTCGCTCTATCCCTATTGGGCACATCAGACCGACAGCACGCGCCAGGCCGACCAGACTATCACCGACTGCATGGCCAACATCCGCCGGGTAGGAGAGATCTACCAGTGTCCGGTAATGATTACTGAAGTAGGATTCGAGGTTGAGGAATCAAGACCCGAAGTATTGGCTGAGGGTAAGCGCCAGCTACTACGAGTCTTGCGTGAATCGAGATATGAAACAAATGGTATCTGCCGAGGTGTGTTCTATTGGGAGCCCGAGTGCCGACCTTCGCAATATCGGCTCGGTGCCTTCACCGAGGATGGACATCCCACTCTCATCATGGAGGCATTTTCAGAGATGCGGTAGGTCGTCGTAGTCGAAGCCCAGCTCCTCGGCATACTTCTTGCGGCGTGAGAAGGCGCTGCGCACCTTGTGGAGCTTCTTGGGAAGGTGGGGCATAAGCTTGCGCTTCTCGATCTTGCATTCGCCGCCTTCGGTGTGCACCTGATGCTCGTGTTCGAGGTCGGTCATGGCACGCAGACCCTTCAGGCCGCGCACGCCCGACAGGCGGGCATCGTTGGCATTGTAGCGCAGCTTGATCTCCATCTTCTTGTAGGGAGCATAGAAGGTGTATTTGGCTGTGGTGTAGAGGTAGATGCTGTCCTCGCTCTCCTTGTGGTTCACCTCCTTTCGGATTTCCCAGGGCTTGTCGAAGGACTGTACGTACTGCTCGAGCACGGTGTTGTTGATGGCATTGTAGCGCGTGATGGCGAACCCCTTGTCGCCGATGATGGCGAGGTACCGGATCTGCCTGATACGAAGGAGGGCAAGGAGGGCTGGGAACAAGTGGTTCTGCGATGTTTCCCAGAGATACCGGCACTTCTCTGTTCCGATGGCTTCTGGGACTGTGTTGAAGTTCAACTTACTCATAAGTCATACGTTTTTTGGGTGGGGTTAAACATCATTGTTTTGTCATGTTTGCAAGTTGTGGCGCGCAAATATGCTGATGCCTATTACTTGCACGTTGCAAAAATAGGCATTTTTTGAATTGTATGCAAATTTTTAGCAAAGAAATTTAGAAAATCCTATAATTTTTTTCGAATTTTGGACGTTTTTGCAACAAAACGACATATTTTTTCATCCATTATTGCCAAATCGGTTCAATCGTGATAGTCACTGTCCTTCCATTCGTATTTTACCGAATCCGGCACAAGGTATTTGCCAATCTTGTAGTCGATGTTTGCTTTGTGGGCCTGGCTAAGCTGATAGCAACGTGGAACACGGTACATCTTCCCGTCCTTGATGAAATGAGCACCCGTCTGGTGAAAGCGGAAAGCCACATCTTTCGCAACACATTGCTCGCGGAGGGCAAGTATCCAATCGTAGTTGCAGGGCCTGGCATCGAATCCTGATTCTCCGCCTGCCGACACCTCATCAATCGTATCATTTAAATAAGGTGTAAGGTCGATGGCCGTAAGCATCGGGGCGACGATGATGCTCTTGTGCTTGATGGGGAGCGAAAGGAAGATGGGCAGGCGGTAGTCAGCCATCTCCTGGTTCTCTACCGTACATCCTACAATGACATTGTCATAGCCGTCGCCCCAGTCATCGGGAACACATTCCATGAATCGGTCGATGCGTTTGGTGAAAAAGAAGAACCAGAGGTCTTTCCGCAGTTTCATCATCTGCCAGCATTCGGGCCGCCATTCGTCAGCATCCTTCAATAGGAAATCAGAGGTGAAGCAGGTGAATACCAACTTACCGCTCCCGATCTTCCACGACTTGTCACGTTTCCGCTTTATCGGCAGATTGAAATTGCCTGTCTTTCGACATTCGCTGCTTGAAATCTCGCTGCCGTACATCTTGTCCTGACGATAGACGTAGCAATATTTGCACCCGGTGCTAATCTTGGTGCATCCATGCCATGGGTTCCAATCGGCATATATTTCCCAATGTTCTGCCATGATTAATCTCTTTATTCGAAAACGAAACAGTCTTCCTTTTTTATTTCTTGCCCAACGTGTAGTGGAAAGGCTTGTCGAAATGTCGACGCGAATAGTAGGTAACCGAAGGATGGGAAAGATCCATCACCATCGTCCAGGCTGTGCCCAGGAATCCTTCTCTTTCAGGTTGTGACACTGACTCGATGGCTTCGGTCAACTGTTCGTCGCTCATTATCCCGCCTTTCTGATTATATTGTTCGCATAGTCTGTCGAACCGGTCGTCACCTTCTATCAATCCGGCATTGTGCTTCTCCTCGCACAGGTAGTGATTGGCAACAGCTGGCGATTCTGTGACCACCATCTTATCATCCACATATTCCACTACCACACTTCTTCCCGTTGCATCGGCTATCGCATAATGATGAGCCGAACCGATGTCGGAATGCATATCGATGCCTTTCAGCAGCTCCAAAGCCTCGTCAACATTGGCAGCATTGTTCAGCAGATACCGGATAGCCCCCGTTGTGGTAAGATCGGGTTTTTCAGTTCGCTGATGAGTCTCAATCGTGTCACCAGCCATCAGGTCGGCAACGGCCAGACCTTTTTCATTGATGCCGTCGAGTGCGCAGAACAGACCTGCCAGGCACATATATTGGTTTTGGAATCCCTCGGGCTTGAAGTCTTCGCTGAATCCAAAGAATCTCACATTGAAGGTGGTGATTGATTCGTAGCCGCGAGTAGGGAAGGAATGCAGAATGACGCCTGTTGCCGATGGGAAGTCGAAGTTGCGCCCCATCAGTACACCTCCATCGGGAGTGCTGACAGTGAGTGCCGAACAGCCAAAGTCTTCTTTCGATGTATTCATCTCCGGCTTGTAGTGACCTTTTGAAAGGAATTCGGTGGCATAGCCTGCCAGTTGCTGGGCAGATTCGAATCCTCCGCGTTTCATCAGTTCGTCAAATCCGTCGTCGCCTCTGTACTCCATATAGTACATACCCTCGTCGAGCTTCTCGCACGATAGGGCCCCCTTGACCAGCGGGCCAAACTCCATCCATACCGACACGCCAAACAGGACTATCAGTCCCAAGATGCACAAAAGTGCAATTTTTAATACCTTTTTCATAAGTATGTAACCAAAATTAACGATAATTATATGTGTCTATTTCTTAACACGAATTATCATGAATTTACATGAATTATTAGTATGAAAGGTAGGTCAATATAGACACATACTGAGAAATTAATGATAATTCGCGATAATTCGTGTTAAAAGAAAAATATGTATAGTTAATTCTGAATAGTTACTTATTCTTTTTTATCGTTCTTTTGTAGTTGAGCGATTTCGGCCTGCTGCTGTTCGTGCGTCTTGGTGACAACGGGACGTGTGTAGAAGCGCTTGCGTTGGGCAGGTGTGAGCACCCGCTTTCCCGCCTTGCGCTGCTCCAAGGCTTCCTGCTGACGTTCGAGATAGTTATCTGCCATAGGATGGTTTATTGTACGACTACGTGGATCTTCTTGACCAGACGCAGGCGATACTTGGTGGAAGTTCCCGCACTGGTGATGGAACCATTCTCGGCGAAGTTGAACGTCTTGGTGCCCTCTTCGCAGAGGTAGCGGGCGTTGCTGCTGGATGTATAGACGTGCAAGGTGTCGCCCTGCTGTTGTTCAATGAGCAGATTCAATTCGTCAAAGTTACCTCCATACTGCTTCTTCAAAGCACGAGCTTGTTCCTCGGTGGGTACAGTCCAGTCCTTTAAATCGTTTTCGAAATAGGCCTGGATAGAGTCTTGCATCTGCGTTTCATGGCCTTCGGCAGCGGGTGCATATACGTTCTTCATCTCGCGTAAGCCAAGCAGAAGAACATCGGCTTCTGTCTCGGTAGCATTTTCGACCAGAGCAACGACATGGCCATTCCAAACGCTGCTGGGCTCGGGGATGGCAGTAACATCATTGGTTGGGGTGACAGTGCCGGAGCCTCCGCTGCTTCCGCTTCCGAACTCAAAGTCAATGGAGCGTTCATCCTGCCAACCCTCGATGGTGATGACACCCGTGATGTAGGGGGCGGTCGATTCGACGTAGGTTCCCTGGATGGTATAGGGCACGGCAGCCTCCAAGGGCTCGCTGAGTTCATAGCTGTAGCTGGTCTGCCCTTCGGCATTGGTGAGCGAAAGGGTCAATGTGGTCGAGGAGCCTGCACCTGGAAGGAGATAGACTTGCTCGGAAGTCCAAACGTCGCCCGACTTGGTGCATTTCACGTTGGCTGTGCTCGAACCGCTGAATGTGCCCGACATGTCGATGGCCTTGTATTGTTGCGAGATGCCCACGCTGACAGCCGTCACATCGCTTGGCACGGAGGCCAGACTTAGGGCGAGGCTGGCCACACGATAGGTCATCACGACGTTGACCTTGGCCGAAGAACTGGTCAAGTTGACATCGGCGCCACCCATCATCAGGGGGGACTGGGCATATCCTGCAGCAGGGATATTGATGAGAGCCGACTTCTGGTCGTAGCTCGAAGGTTCGGTGAAGTTGCTTTGTCCCGAGAGGGCCGTGATGTGATAAGCGCCCTCATTCAGCTTGAGGCTGATTTCGTCGTCTTCGGATTGGATGGTCTGCTGTCCCTTGAGCGTGCCCGACTCATCATAGGCGATGACGAGAATCGGATAGGAGGCCTGGCCCGTAGCGGCACGTGTGGTGACCTTCAGCCGTGTGGTGGCCGAACTGCTGTCGATGGCATCGGCATTGTCTTCAGCGGGAGAGAAACAACTGGTCAGCGCGAGGGCCGACAACATGGGAATGATTGTTCGAAGAGGAGAGATTGTTTTCATGAGTTGTATAGGTTTCGTTTTTCAATACCGCAAATATACGGAGAAAAGGGATAGGTTGTGCAAAAAACAATAAAAAAATGAAGGAAAACCCGAAAAAAGTTTTCCTTCATTCAAATTTAGATGCTATTAGAAGCGTTTTTTCAAATAATTATCGGTTGAAGAATCCGTTCGAACCTTGTTCCTTGAAGAGACGTGGCGTGGCCGATGCGGCACCCACCGTGACAGGGAGCCAAACCTCCATGCCGCCCTTCTGCCCACGATGATCCCATGCATAATAGGGTATCAGGGTGAGCCTGCCATCCTTCACCACGAGGCGTCCTGACTCGTCGTAGCTCAGTGTCTGGACATCATTGGTCGTGAGTGTACAAATAGGATAGGTGTTGCCCTGGTCGGTCTTCAATTCGGCATTGCTGGCCTTGAACTTGGCACGTGGATTGAGCAGATAGGTACGCACATCCGCTTCATTGTCGGGCCACTCGGCACAATAGACCAGCGGACCACGTTCCACAGCCACCATGCCGCGGTCGGCCCATACCTGGTCGTTGGCAGCCACGATGCGTGGAACCATGTCGAGGCTGAGATGGATAACGTCTCCCTTCTTCCAGGGACGGGCAATGGTGTAGTAGCCATCGGTGGTGATTCGACCATCGGGATAGAGCGAACGGCCCTTGGCATCGGTAATCGTCACGCGGTAGGAAGTCTCCTGCCCATCGACGAAGCGATAGAGGTCGCTGGATACCACTTGGCCCTTCACCCAACCAGGAACACGAATCTTGAGGGTGAACAGTCCTGCCGTATTCTTGTTGATGCGGACATTGATCTCGTCACCGTAGGGATAGGCGGTCTGCTGCTCGAGTTCCACCTTCTTGCCGCCCACCGCGAGCGAAGCGGCATTGTTCATGAAGAGGTTCACATAGACATCACGATCGCGCACGGCATAGACGTAGCCAGGTAGCGAGGGGATGAAGCGCGAGATGTTTGACGGACAGCAGGCACAGCCGAACCATGCCTTGCGCGCATAGTTCATGTCGGAGGCGACGGCCAGCGGATTGGGATAGAAGAAGCTGTTGCCTTCGAGCGAAACGCCTGAGATGAGCGCATTGTAGAGCGTGCGCTCCACCACGTCGTAATACTTCGACTCGCCATGCAGCAGGAAGAGCCGATGGTTGACATAGACGTTGCCGATGGCTGCACAGGTCTCGCAATACGCCTCGGCATTGGGCAGTTCGTAGTTATCGCCGAAAGCCTCGCCGCTGTGACGGGCACCGATACCTCCGGTGATGTAGTATTTCTTCGAAACGATATTGTCCCAGATCTTGTCGATGGCCTTCAGGTAGGCACTGTCGCCTGTGATGGCTGCCACGTCGGCCATGCCGGCATACATGTAGGTAGCACGCACAGCGTGACCCACCGCCTCGTCCTGTTCGACCACGGGCTTGTGGGCCTGGCTGTAGGCATCCTTGCGTGTAGTCAGGCCACGACGGTCGAGGAAGTACTTGGCCTGGTCGAGATATTTACGGTCACCTGTCACGAGGTAGAGTTTCACGAGTCCCATCTCGGCAATCTGGTGCCCAGGCACACGATCAACCTGCCCCTCCCCCAGTCCGATTTCGCGACAAACGCAGTCGGCGTAGCGGATGGCGATGTCGAGGAAGTTGCGCTTGCCCGTGGCCTGATAGTGGGCAACGGCGCCCTCGAGCATGTGACCCAGATTATAGAACTCATGGCTCAGCACCTCGACCTTCTCCCAGCGTTGGGTGCCATGCCACTGATGCGGGTGCTTGGGGTTCATGGTCCAGGCGGTGTTGAGGTAGCCGTCGGGCTCCTGTCCGCCCTTCACGATCTCGAGCACCGAATCGATATAGGCGACGAGACGACTGTCGGGATAGGTCTGTAGCGAATAGCTGGCTCCTTCGATGGTCTTATAGACATCGGTGTCGTCGAACGAGAAGCCTTCGACCTTGACGTCTTCGGTGTTCTCGCCTGCCAACTGACGCGCGGCAATCTCGAAATTGCGGTAACGGCCCGACTCCTCGCACTTCGAGAAAGCCAGGGGGATGGTCACCTCGCGGCTGGCCTTGAGGCGTTGTCCCCAGAACCCTTCACCCACCTTGACCTGGGTGAACGGAACGGGAGAGATCGGGTAACCCGGTACCTGCACCGATGCCGTCTTCTGAGCTTGTACCGCCGTGGCGGCCAGCAGGGAAACTGCTATCAAAAGATGCTTCATATTTTATATTTTTGGGCTATAGTAGTTATATTGGCTATATTAACTATAGGAACTATAGGGTGATAGACATTGCTTGGCCATTGTAGGTCACGGTCTGCTGGAAGGACTTGGCCTCCTTGTCGCCAGCCTCGGAGGCAGCATTCACGACGTGGATGCGGAATTGTCGGCTCTGGAGCATGCCGGGATAGTTGCCTTTGCGGTCAGCAATGGTCAACGTGTGCGAACTGTCGTTCCAATGGAAACGGATCTGTGCAAACTCGCCCTGCTCGTAGCCATAGCCGTCGCCGGCATCTTCGTAGAGCACAAAGTCGCCATCGGCACCCGGGTAGATGCGTACCTCCAGATTGTCCCAGGCCTTCTCGCCCGAGTACTGCACCTTGGGACCGAAGGGGATGATGCTGCCGGCCTTGACAAAGACGGGCATGATGTCGATGGGCGCAAGGCGCTTGATGGCTTTGCCGCCTTCGTACAGTTCGTTGCTCCAGAAGTCCCACCACTTCGTGCCCGCAGGCAGATAGACTTCGACGGGAGCAGCTGCCTTTTCGACCTCGGGATAGATCCAATGGCTGGTGCGGCCTTCGAACCAGGAATAGAGCGGCTGGGTGATGGGCTTGACGAGGAGGGAACGGCCGAACATATATTCGTCGTCACGGTTGATGGCCACCTTGTCGTTGGCAAAATCCATCACGAGCGGACGCATCATCAGGTCGCTGCTCTGCACGGTGGCACCCGCCTGACTGTAGATGTAGGGCAACAGGCGATAACGCAGTTCGATGAAATGCTTCTGCACATCGTAGGCCCAATAGCCGGGCTCGCCGTAGTGCCAGATCTCGCTCATCATGGGCGACGAGCAATGGTTGCGCATCAGGGGCATGAACGTGCCCCACTGCATCCAGCGCACCATCAGCTCCTGGGCATAGGGGGTGCTGGGGTCGTTGCGGAAGTCCCAGCCGAAGAAGCCGCCGAGGTCGGTGTTCCACATCGGGATGCCGCAAATCACGTAGTTGAGGCCCGAGGGCACCTGGTTCTGCATGTCGGCCCAGTTGCTCACGATGTCGCCGCTCCACGAGAATGTGCCGTAGTGCTGGATGCCGAACGACGCCGAACGCGTCATCTGCAGCGAGCGCTTGGCATTGCCCTTCGTGGCGCGCTGGTGGTCGTAGATGCCCCGGTTGTGAACCAGCGGGAAGGCATTCTTGACGCTGCGCCACGAGCCGTCGTAGGTCATGTAGTCCGAATCGCCCTCTTTCTCGAAATGATCGGGTTCGGTCGAATCGGTCCACCAGGCATCGAAGCCCATGCGGTAGAGGTTGGTAAGGTATTTCCAGTAGATGTCGCGTGCCTTGGGGTTGAACACGTCATAGACCAACACGCCACGGTTGCGGGGCCAGGTGTCGAACGGCAGGAGGGCACCCAACTTGTCGAGCTCCTTGTACTGTTTGGTCCAGGGGCCGAAGTCGGGCCAAAGCGTGATCATCAGATGAGCATTCTGGCTGTGCACGTAATCGACCATCTGCTGCGGTGTGGTCAGACGCGGAGCGCCCTGGGCCTTGACCTTGGCAATTTCGGCGGCAGGATCCTCGTCGTTGGGCAGATAGCGCATCTGCTTGGGGTCGCCGATCTTGTTGAGGTAATGGGGATTCTCGAACTTCATGGCATTCCAGTTCGAGTCGCAGCCCCAGTACTGCCAGTCCTGCACGATGGCGTCGATGGGGATGTCACGCTTGCGGTATTCGTCGAGCACACCCGACAGCTCGTCGGGCGTCTTGTAGCGCTCGCGGCACTGCCAGTAGCCGTAGGCCCAGAGCGGGAACATCGTGGCCTGGCCGCTCAGCAGACGGATCTGCTCCACTACGCCGTCCTGCGTGCCGTCCTTGTAGAGGAAATAGTAATCCACGCCGTCGGCCACACTGCTGCACAGGGTAGTACCCTTCGCATCGTCGCTCCAGAATGTTTCGCCGGCATTGTCCCAGTAGATGCCGTAGCCTTTCTGGCTGGTGAAGTAAGGGATGTAGATGTGCGTATTGGTGT
>JAEEGK010011819.1_pt1 | contig 19892 bp, 15 predicted proteins | sample 8958771 | NCBI WGS metagenome assembly JAEEGK01 (sample SAMN16246547, study PRJNA631951) | gut metagenome | biome: gut microbiome; feature: rumen; material: SC-attached | host: Bos | place: Iran: Karaj | collected 2018-10
ATGAAGTTATATTTCGTATACTGGTGGTGATTACGAAGGAGATTGGGTAGTATTAAGAGATACTCCTGTAGGACTAGAGTTAATAAGTAAAGAAAGTGTTGGAAACGTAGGATTAAAAGGCGCAGTCGGATATGCAAATGCAGTAACTGCATTAAACAATAAAGCTGGACAATATGTAAATCCAGACTATGCAGTAGCAGGAAGAAGTGTAGGTGCAACAGCGGATAGTATAGGTATAATAGATACGGCCCAATACCCATTGACATTTGCAGCATCAAATCCGGTAGGAAATAATTTACCATATGGGGATACATATCATACAGATGATATGAACTTAATAACAAATAACAATGCATTAAAACACAGTACTGGAACGATATGGCTTGCTGCACGTCATATAGTCAGTCAGAGTAATTACACTAATTTCTATGTATATTCTATAAATCCAGATAGTAGTATTAACGGTGGTAATGGATTATATGATATAAACTCTAATAGTGCTAGTCATATAGTTTCATATGTTCGAGGAGTTCGTCCAGTAATAACATTACGAGGCGACCTAGAGATAACCGGAGGAAGTGGAACACAAGGAAGTCCATATACACTAGGAGTAAAAGAACGTAGAGTACCAGAAACAGGAAGTTATATAACCTATACAGGTGGAGACTATACAGGAGACTGGGTAGTATTAAGAAACAAGGATGGACAACTTGAGATAATAAGTAAAGAGAGTGTAGGAGATGTAACATTAAGTGGTGCAGAAGGATATGCAAATGCAGTATCTATACTAAACAATAAAGCACAACAATACTTAAATGCTAACTATGCAGTAGGAGCAAGAAGTGTTGGAGCAACAGAAGATAGTATAGGACAGATAAATACAACACAATATCCATTGACGTTTGCCGCAGCAAGAGAACAAGGAGTATTGCCATATAGTGATACGTATACTACATATGACCAAGGTATAATAGAAAAAAGTACAGCATTACAACATACTAGTGGAAACGTATGGCTTGCATCACGTTATATGCATGCCTATGCTCCAAGTACCAGTTCTAAATTTGGAGTGAAGTATTTTGGACCTGCTGGGAATGCATCAGGATTATACTTATTCGTAGCAAATTCTGATAGTTCGACAAGTTCAAACACATATTCACTAGGTGTACGTCCAGTAATAACTCTCCGCCCAGATATGGAAATAATCGGCGGAAGCGGATTGCAATCTGATCCATATAGAATAGGCGTACCTAAAGAGAAGGTAACAGTCGGAAGTTATGTACAATATAGTGCAGGGGACTATGCAGGCGACTGGGTAGTATTAAGAAATACTAAAGGACAACTAGAGATAATAAGTAAAGAAAGCGTAGGAAATGTAACAATATCCGGAGCAAAAGGATATGCAAATGCAGTAAATATACTAAATACTAAAGCAAGAGAGTATATAAATACAAATTACGCAGTAAATGGAAGAAGTGTAGGCGCAACAGAAAATAGTATAGGAGCGATAAATACAACTGAGTATCCATTGACGTATGCGGCGGCTTCTGCAACAACTGAACATGTACCATACTTTGATATATGTTATATAAGCGATCAACAGATAATAGCTAATAATGCTACACTACAACATAGTAGTGGCTGGGTATGGATGGCATCACGAATTCTGACAGCAACTGACAGCTTGTCTGATTTTAAAGTTCGTAGATTAAATTCAAATGGATATGCAGATGGTAACTATGTGTATCAAGTGGGTTCTGGAGGAGGCACTAATATATATTCTGATGCACTTGGGGTACGCCCAGTAGTAACCTTACGTAGCGATATACAAATCATAGGAGGAAGTGGAACAGTAGACACACCGTACATATTAGGTGTTAGATAATATTTTGAATAAATATACAAAGAACGGCAGTGAGTAAAAATTCATTGCCGTTCTTTTGTACCTAAAATTCATATAAATCATATAATAAACTGGAGGTGATTTATATGAATAAAACAATCTGTATGATAGGCGGAGACGAAAGAAATAGCATATTAGCAGAACTACTCAAAAAAGAGTACATAGTAAAAAATTATGGTGAAAAAGATATAAAAGAATTATTAAAAAATTCAGATTGTGTAGTAAGTGGAATCCCATTTTCACGAGATAACGAAACAATTAATATGGGAAGTTCTTTGGAAAAAGTAACAATAGAAAATTTTTTTAATAATATGAAAGATGTAAAAAAATTAATTGCAGGAAGTTTTTCAGATAGGATAAAATCTTTAGCAGTAAGGTATGATATAGAACTATATGATTTTTTAGATGACGAAGATTTTGCAGTATACAACGCAATACCCACAGCAGAAGGAGCAATAGCAATTGCAATAGAAAAAACAAAAAGAACGATAAACGACTCAAATTGCGTAGTTCTAGGGTACGGTCGAATAGGAAAATGCGTAGCAGATTTACTTAAGGGCCTTCATGCAAACGTAACTGTAGTTGCGAGAAAAGATGAAGATTTTGCATGGATAAAAGCAATGGGTTATACAGGTAAAAAATATTCAGATTTAGAAGCTATACTTCCTAGTACAGATATTCTATTTAATACAGTTCCAGCTTTAGTAATACAAGAAGAACTAAACTATATGAGAAAAGACTCTTTAATAATAGATTTAGCATCAAAACCAGGTGGAATAGATTTTGAACTCGCTAAAGCAAAAGGAATAGAAGCGGAACTTGCGTTAGGATTACCGGGTAAAGTGGCCCCCAAAAGCGTGGCCGAATACATGTTTAACAAAGTTAAAAAAGTAATTTAGCATATTAAAAACCTCCATGAATAAAAATGTAACAAATACATTCATGGAGGTTTTAATATGAAAGAGTACATAGAAGAAAGAACAATAGAGGTTGCACAATACATAATTGATAGCAAGGCGACTGTACGGGCAGCAGCTAAAAAATTTGGTATTTCTAAATCTACGGTACACAAAGATATTACCGAAAGACTTCTACAAATAAACGTAGCCCTTGCCCATGACGTAAAATTAGTTTTAGATGAAAATAAGGCAGAAAGGCATATACGAGGCGGAGAGGCAACTAGAGAGAAGTATAGAGCTAAAAGTGCATAAAGTGAATAAAAATCTCCTTTTTTACCAATAATAAGGGAAAAAGGAGATTTTCATATGAAAAATAATATAGATAAATCACTTATTCAAATGAATAGGGATTTTGCAAGTATATTTAGTATATATAAAAAACTAAATGAGAATAAAAATATTAAAATTTCTATGATTCCGGCAAGTGAGTGGCTACTAGATAATTTCTATATAATTGAAGAACATGCCAAACAGATAAAGAGAGATTTTAATAAAAAAATATATAGGAACTTGCCATTAGCAAATTCGGGCTATACAAGAGTTTTTACAATAGCTAGGGAAATTGTTGCTCAAAATGATGGCAAGGTTGATGAAAATATTATTGAAAAGTTTATAAATAAATATGAAGAAGTAACACCGCTATATATGAGGGAGATATGGAATTTAGGAGTTTGCTTAAGAATTGCACTCATTGAAAAAATTCGTGGAGTAAGCGAAAGTATAATAACTACTCAAAATCAATGGGAGCAAGCAGAGAAGTGGATACTAGAGTATTCTGAACAGCCGGAATTTAAGTTGCCAGAGATAAAAAACAATTATTCTTTTTATGAACATATTGCATACAATTTAAGACGTATGGGGAAAAATGGGATAATAACAATAAACCGTATCGATAGTTACATAGAAAGGTACGGTACGAGTATAGAGCTTATTTCAAGAAAAGAGCATAGCATTCAAGCTGGAATGAAAATATCTATTGGCAATTCCATTCAAAGTTTAAAATATATTTCTAATATAAACTGGAATGATGTGTTTAATGAAACAAGTGAGATTGAGCATATTTTTGAGAATGAAAAATCTGGTATCTATAAAAAGATGGATTTAGAGAGTAAAAATGCGTATAGAAGTAGGGTAGAAAATATTGCTAAAAATCTTGAGATTTCGGAATTACATGTTGCCAAAAAATGTGTTACTTATGCAGATGAAAATAGTGAAGATGAGATAAAAGGACATGTTGGTTTTTATTTGTTTGGTAAGGGCGAAGATGAGCTTTTAAGTAGGTTAAATATAAAGCAGAGATGGGTATATAAGTTAAAAAGGTATTATAAAAAGAATCCTTTCCAAATTTATTTTATTACAATGTTTTTATTTGCAGTTGTAGTTACAGCACTTTTTGGAGTTTTAATGTATTATACAGCTGGAGTATCTTTTCTAGGACTTGCTATTTCGTTTATTATTGCTTTTGATGGAGGTAATTGTTTTGCAAACTATATTTTTAGCCATATATTTAAGCCTAGGATTATTCCAAGATTAGATTTTAAAGAAGGAGTCCCTAAAGAGTCAGCCACAATGGTTATTGTACCGACATTATTATCTAATGAAAAACGTGTAAAAGAAATGATTGTAAATCTAGAGAAATATCATGTTTCGATTCGTGATGAAAACGTATTTTTTACGTTGTTAGGAGATATAAAAGAGAGTGACAAAGAGGAGATAGAAGAAGATAAAGATATAGAAAATACTGGGCTTAGGTTAGTTAAAGAATTAAATGAAAAATACGTAGAAACAAAATTTTTCTTTTTGTATAGGAAAAGATTTTTCAATACATCCGAAGATAAGTGGCTTGGATGGGAGAGAAAAAGAGGTGCAATTTTAAAGTTTAATGATTTTTTATTAACAGGGAATGCAGAAGATTATAGAGTTGTGTCTAATGGATTTGATGAACTGCCTAAAATAAAGTATGTATTAACAGTCGATGCAGACACGCTAATTCCAATAGACGAGGCAAGAAAACTTATAGGTGCAATTTCTCACCCAGTGAATACACCAATACTAAATAAAGATGAAACCGCTGTAATTTCAGGACATGGAATAATTCAACCGCATATCGGTATAGATATTGTTAGTGCAAATCAAAGTAAGTTTTCACAAATTTTTGCTGGAACCGGAGGAATAGATCCGTATGTTTGTGCATCTTCAGATATTTATCAAGATTTATTTGGCGAGGCAATTTTTACAGGCAAAGGGATATACGATTTAGAAGTATTTCAAAATGTTTTAAAAGATACTTTGCCAGATAATGCAATTTTAAGTCATGACTTATTAGAAGGGTCATATTTAAGGGCAGGTCTTGCGACAGATATTGAGCTAATTGACGGATATCCATCTAAATATAATTCCTACGCATTAAGAGCACATCGTTGGGTAAGAGGCGATTGGCAGATTATGCCGTGGCTTTTTAATAGAGTTAGAAATAGGGCGAATGAGAAAGTTAAAAACCCGATAAACAGTATTTCAAAGTGGAAGATATTAGATAATTTAAGGCGGAGCTTAACAGCTTCATTTATGCTTCTACTTATTTTACTTTCATTTTCAATACTACCGGGGATTTCTCTACTATGGGTAGCTTTTGCTATTATAGCTGGTATAAGAGGGAATAAGAAGCAGTTTTTATACCAATTTTTATTTTTGCCTTTCCAAGGTTGGCTTATGTTTTCGGCGATAGTCGTTACAATTTATAGGATGTTTTTTGGTAGAAAAAATCTGCTTGAATGGGTTACCGCAGCAGATATGGAAACAAAGCTTAAAAACACATGTGGTAGTTTTTATTCTTTAATGAAATCTAATGTAATTTTTAGCTTAATAATATTAATATTTGCATATTTCTTAAAAGGAGATTTTATTTCAGTAATTCTAGGAACATTTTTATTTGTACTTTGGGGTATAGCTCCGTTTATAGCATATAAAATAAGTGAGTCCTTAAAGGACAAACAAACAAAGTTAAATGATGAAGAAGTTAAGAAAATACAAGAGTTTGCAAGAAATACATGGGGCTATTTTGAAACTTTAATGGATGAAGAAAATAATTTTTTGCCACCAGATAATTTTCAAGAGGATCCTCCAAACGGAATTGCTTATAGGACATCGCCTACAAATATAGGATTAGGTATGATGGTTATTTTGTCTGCTTATGATTTGGGTTTTATAGAAATACTCGAAGTAAAAGATAGAATTATAAAGATACTAAATACTGTAAATAAACTTGAAAAATGGAACGGACATTTACTCAATTGGTATAATACAAAGACTTTAAAACCATTATTCCCGAGGTATATTTCAACAGTTGATAATGGAAATTTTTTAGCATATTGTATTACAGTTCGTGAAGGGTTAGATGAGCTATTAGAAGATGATGAGACTAAAAAAGATATCCTTTTTAAGTTAGATAATTTAATAAATAATGTAGATTTTTCACTTTTATATGACAAAAAGAAAAATGTATTTTCAATAGGTTATAACCTAGAAGAAGGTAGAATTACTAATTCTTATTATGATTTATTAGCATCAGAAGCAAGGCAGATAAGCTTCTTAGCGGTAGCACGGCACGAAGCCCCAGTAAAACATTGGTTTTCTTTAGGTAGAAGCCTTACAAAATTAAACCATGATAAAGGGCTTGTTTCATGGACTGGTACAATGTTTGAATATCTTATGCCACTTCTTGTTATGAAGAATTACAATAAAACTTTGCTTAACGAAACGTATAATTTTGTTATAAAAAGCCAAATAATTTATGCCAAAAAGAAGAATGTAGTTTGGGGAATTTCAGAGTCTGCATTTTATAATTTTGATATAAACCTAAATTATCAATATAAGGCGGTTGGAGTTCCGTGGCTAGGACTAAAAAGAGGGCTTATTGACGATACTGTAATTTCTCCATATTCTACAATGCTTGCACTTATGGTTAATCCTAAAGCTGCATATAAAAATTTAATTGAATTACAAAAGTATGAAATGTTAGGGAAATATGGTTTTTATGAGGCAATAGATTTTACCCCTGGTAGGCTTAAGTTATTAAATGGAGAAAAGAATTTTGCACAAGTAAAAACGTATATGGCACATCACCAAGGAATGAGTTTGGTCGCGATAAATAACATAGTAAATGATTTTATTATGCAAAAAAGATTTCATAATAATGTAGTTGTAAAGTCTGCTGAGTTTTTATTACAAGAAAAAATTCCGGAAGATATTATTTATACAAAAGATAGTAAAGAAAAGGTTATCCCTCCTAAAAAGGTTTATTTTGAAAGTATTGATACAGATAGATTTATAGATATTAAAGATAACGTAAAGCCGAGCTTTAATATTATTACAAATGGTAGTTATTCAGTAAGAATAAATGATAGAGGCGTAAATTCTACTCAATTTAGAAATATATCTGGATTTAGGTATAGAAGCGATTATATAGAGAATTTTTATGGACAAGCTTTCTATATTAGGCGGTTAGATACAAATGAAATTTGGAGTCCGACTTATATTCCGTTTTTAAAGACACCAGATAAATACTCAGTTGCATTTTCAGGAGATAAGGCTAAATTTATGAGAACAGATAAGGATATAGAAACAAGCTATGAAATTGTTGTAGCAACGGAAGACAACATAGATGTAAAACGTATTTCTATTACTAATCATAGTGATATTCCAGTTGAGTTTGAAATTACAGGTTTTGCCGAGCTTGTAATAGGCTACCAAAACGCAGATATTTCGCATAGAACTTTTTATAATTTGTTTATAGAAACCGGTTGTGCAGATAAGGTTTTATACGCAAAAAGAATAAAACGAGCTGAAAATGAAGAAGGTTTAACTATTTTTCAAACGTCTTTTATAAAGGGTGAAGAGATAGGAGATTTTCAGTTTGATACGGATAGAAATAAGTTTATAGGTAGAGGAAGAAGTATAGAAAATCCCATTTCGGTTAAAGAAACAAGACCACTTTTTGGTACAGTTGGGGCGGTACTTGAGCCTGCCTTTGCACAAAGACGTAGTTTTAAAGTTGAGCCGGGTATGAGTAGCGCAATATATTTTGTTACTGGAGTAGTAGCGGAAGAAGATAAAGTTTTTGATATTGCAAATAAATATAGAAATGAAGATATGGTGTCAAGGGTGTTTAGATTAGCATATGCAAGAAGCCAAGTTGAGTTGTCATACCTTAATATTACAGGCGAAGAAGCAAAATTTTTTGATGAGCTAATAAAATATTTAATTTAAGGAAGTGAAAGGTTTGAATAGTACAAAAGATATTCTTTGGAGTCGAGGAATTTCTGGGGATTTGCCTATAGTTTTAGTTATAATATCTAAGTATGAGGATTTAGATGTTATATATGATATTGTTAAGGCTCATGAATATTGGAAAGCAAAGGGAGTTTTTGCAGATATAGTAGTTATAAGCAAAGATGAAATAGGCTATAACCACCCGCTTTGGAATAATGTTTGTGATATAATTTCAGGAAGTCATCTAGGCTCAATGCAAAATATATCTGGAGGAGCATATTTACTCAGAGGAGAGATTTTATCTAAAGAAGAAATAGAGAAACTAGTAAATATTTCAAATATTGTTTTTAAGGACAGTAGTTTAGTTATACCGGAATTTACTAAAAACTACTATAATGATTTTAAAGTTGTTGAAACTATTCCTAGCGAGAGAATTAAACGTAGAGAGTTAGAGTTTTTTAATGGAATAGGTGGTTTTGATACAAAAAATAATGAGTACGTTATATACCCGTCAAGAGATAATTATACACCACTTCCATGGAGTAATGTTTTGGCAAATAAAGATTTTGGTTGCATTACAACGGAAGCAGGAGGTGGCTTTACTTGGGGCTATAATAGTCATGAATATAGGTTAACTCCTTGGACTAACGATCCTATAAGTGACAAATTAGGAGAGTATTTATATATAAAAGATTTAGAAACTAATGAGATTTTTTCTCCATATTTGCTTCCGTTTAATTCAAATGGAGAATATGAAGTATCGTATGGTTTGGGTTATACAAGATATGTTGCTATTATTGCAGATTTTAGAGTAGAAATGATTATTTTTGTGCCTAAGAAAGATTTAGTTAAAGTTATTGATTTTAAAATAAAAAATCTGAAAAATGAGAATAGAAAAATAGAGGTGGGTTATTGTATAAAACCAGTGCTAGGCTCAGATAGTAATTTTAAGGAGCATAATATAGAGTATGAATTTCAAGATAACAAGCTGTTTCTAGTAAATAAGTATGAAAAAGAATTTTTAGACGAAAAAGTTTTTATAACAATGAACTTAGATTGTATTTTTTATAAAGACAATAACGACTTTTATATTTCAAAAGAGATAAATTTAGATGCTTTTAATGTAAGCGATGGAGTTATTTTATTTGGAATATATTCAGAAGATAAATTAATTGGAAATTATTTTAATAATGAATATAGGGGAAAAGAGTTAGAAGAAGTGAGGGAATTTTTTGTTAAGGATGTTAATAGAATTAAGATTAACACGTCAGATAAGGCTACAAACCTATTGTTAAATTCATTTCTATTATATCAGGCACTAGTTTGCAGACTTTGGGCAAAAAGCTCGTTTTATCAATCTGGAGGAGCAACAGGGTTTAGAGATCAATTACAAGACAGTATGCCTTTTTCATATATTTTGCCAGATATAACTCATGATGAAATAATGTACCATGCAAAGCATCAATTTATTGAGGGGGATGTTTTACATTGGTGGCATAAAGAGGCTAGAAAAGGAACACGTACAAGATTTTCGGATGACTTATTATGGTTGGTTTTTGTTACAAATTACTATGTAAAAGTGACGGAAAATAATAGTATTTTAGATGAGCAAGTTGAGTTTGTTGAAGGTCCTGAACTTAATGAATATGAGAATGAAAGATATATAAGTTTTGAATATTCAAAAAATAGTGCCTCTCTTTTTGCACATTGCGTTTTAGCTATAGAGCGGATGCTAAAATTAGGAGAACATGGATTGATACTCATGGGGTCTGGAGATTGGAATGACGGAATGAATGAGGTAGGGCATAAAGGCAAAGGTGAAAGTGTTTGGCTTTCGTGGTTTGTATATAAGATTTTAACAGACTTTGTACCTATTTGCAGAACTCAAGGTAGAGATGATTTGGCAGATAAATATTCGGAATTTGCTGCTAAACTTAAGGAAAATATTAATCAAAATGCGTGGGATGGAGAATGGTATATAAGAGCCTTTTTTGATGATGGTAGACCCCTTGGGTCGATTGAAAATGAAGAATGTAAAATAGACTCTATTTCTCAATCTTGGAGTATTATTTCTGGTGCAGGTGAAAGCGAAAAGCAAAAGAAGGCAATGAATTCGTTTTTTAATTATTTGGTGGATCGCGAAAATGGGATAATAAAACTATTAACTCCTCCTTTTAAAAAAAGTGAATTGATGCCTGGGTATATAAAGAGCTATCCCGAGGGCGTTCGTGAAAATGGAGGACAATATACACATGGAGCAATTTGGGGTGGGATAGCATATGCGTTATTAAACGATAAGGAGAAAACTTTTGAAATTTTTGAATTATTGAATCCAATTAATCATAGTCGTACAGACAGTGAGATGAGGAAATATAAGGTAGAGCCGTACGTTATTTCAGCAGACATTTATTCTAATAGTTTACACATTGGCCGAGGTGGTTGGAGTTGGTATACCGGAGCTGCTGCTTGGATGTATATGTTTGGTATTGAGTATTTACTAGGAATAAAATTTAGGGGCGATACTGTTTTTATAAAACCATGTACGCCGGAGAGTTGGAAAGAGTTTGAGGTTGAGTATAGATATTTTGATACGTTATATAAAATAAAGGTTATTTTTAATGGAGAAAATAGTACCATTTTTGATAATACAACAAGTAGCGGAAATAGTTTTAAATTAGTAAAAGATGGAGGCATTCATTTTGTAGAAGTGAGAATTTAAAATAAGAAAAGCGAGGCTGCAACCTCGCTTTTTTGTTTTAGATAAACATCTGAAGTATTAGGCAAATTATAACACCAGGAACACCTAGAACACCAGTAATTAAAGCAGTAAGGAAATTCAAATCAATATGTAAGCCAAAGTTTCCACCAATCCAGTTTAATATTATTAACACAATTCCACCGATTAAGGCGTTAACAAGAATTTTAATAATCAATTTTACAGGGGCAGAGAAAATTTTTGCAACTATACAAACTACTGCTAATGCTACTATAAAAACTAATATGTTACTCATAACACATCATCCTTTCTTGGGCTATAACCCTTTTTCTTTTACTTTTTTTAATAAATATTGATAGCGAGTTTGAGAAGCCTTTATTTTATATATGTAATAATCTATTAATTCTGGATCTTCTACAAAATCATAATTGTTAATAGCATTCTCAAAATCGTCTTGAGCATTTTTCAAATTTTCCATTAAGTATTTTGTATCTTCATCAAATACTTTATCCATAAACTTTCCCCCTATAATTTACTACAAGAAACTTTGTCCTTGTAATAAATTATAGTCGGGAAGATATCTTTTTATACCTAATCTAATAAAATTATCAAAGCAGTTTGATCTTCTTTGTAAAGAACAACTAAAACTCTATCGCCTTTGCCTATATCATCATCATCGTATGCATCTTCAAAATCAGTATAGCCGGTTGAAGGTTTTTTAGCTCCATAGTCTAAAACGATTGCGGTTGATAAAACGTCTATATCGTACTCTTCTCCATCGTCACATTCGATAGTAATATAATCTTCATCGATATCTGTAATTTCTCCAACTAAATAATTGTCATCCATCATATCTTCGGAAGAATAACTACTAGAGGAAGAAGAACTAGAACCAGTTAATTTAGATTCTTTAGAAGCAACCTTGATTTCTTCAATATAATCATTTTTCCCTAATACTAAGCCAACATAATTACCTTTCTTGTATAAATAGCTTGTTGTAGCAATTGCACTATATTTTTTAGAGGAACCTTCATAAGAAAAATCAGTTTCCTTATTGAAGTAATAATCTTCGTCTTCATCTTCATAATTTGCATCATATTTATTTATTACATCATCCATTATTATATATTCTTTTCCACTATCAACATCTTCAATTACTATATATCCGTATTTTGTACTAGCAACAGTAATTTCTCCAACTATATCATCATCTGAATCTTCGTCATCATCATCTGTAGAAGAACTACCTGTTAAAGTAGATTTTTTTGTAGCAACTTCAATTAGGTCGAGATATTCATTTTTCCCTACAGTAACTGCAATATAATTTCCTTCTTTATACAAATAACTAGAAGTAGCAATGGATTTATATGATTTAGAAGAACCATTATATTTGAAATCTGTATCATCATCAAAATAGTAATCTTCAGAAGTCTTTTTATAGCTCTTACTATAGTTATCAATTTCATCATCCATTAAGATATATTCTTCATCATCGTCATCTTCAAAAACAACATATCCATATTTTGTACTAACAGCAGTAATCTTACCAATAATTCTTTCATCAGGAGAAGTAACAGCCGCTTTTGTAATGTAGTTTGCAGCATCTACAGTTAAGGTTACGTTATAATCTTTTTTAATAGCACCAGTAAGTGTAGATGTTTTGCCATCTAAAGTATATGTTGTAGAAGAATCATAGTTGTATGTTATTCTAGAACCATCAGTTGTTACAGTAATTGTTTTAGCTGCAGAACTAGCAGCGTATATAGTACCTTTTACAGTTTTAGTAGAAACTTTTGCACCATCTGTTATATTCATAGAGGCAATATAGGTATCGTTACTAATTGTAGCTGTAACAGTAGCATTAACTTTCATAGAATCAGAGTTTAATTCTCTTCCGGAAACATAAAATTTTGTATTTTTGTCATATTCATATTCTTCGGTACCGGTGGTAGATTTAATCCAAACACTACTTGTAGAAGTATCTATTTTTGTTATTGTACCAGTTACAAAGGATGTAACGGAAGATGAATTAGTAGGAGTAGGTGTTGGAGTAGTACCAGCAATTGAAGGTGTAATATTTACTTTCTTATATATTCTTTGTAAAACTGTGGCAGCTTGTGCACGAGTTAAAGCAGTCTTTGGTGAAAAAGTACTATCACTCATTCCAGCCATAATTCCTTGGGTATATACATAGTAAACATATGGCTTTGCAGCAGCAGAAATAGAGGAAGTATCGCTGAAAGGTAAAACTACAATTGAGTTTTTAGTAGCTTCGTCTTCTTTCCCTAAAACTTTAGTAACTAAAACGGCCATCTCTTCCCTAGTTAAAGGAGAATTTATTTTATCTGACGATAATAAGTTGCTTAAATCTTTTTCTTTAAGCACGCCAACTCCCAATAAATACGCAACGTCCTTTTTATATTGGGTATTATATGGTGATAATACTGTAGTATAAGTTTCTAAATATTTTGTAGCTTCTGTTGGGTATTTATTAAGCCCAGCTATTCTTGAAAGTAAAATCAAACTTTCAATTTTAGAAATTTCTTTAGAAGGCCTAAAAGTACCATCGGTATATCCAGATATTATTCCGGCTTCTACCATTTCTTCGACTGTGGCTTTTGCCCAGTGCCCATCAGGCAAATCGCTAAAAGCAGCGAAAGAAATTGAGGTTATAAGAACCATAACCATAAGAGTTAAAAAAACTTTTTTCATAAGTATCCTCCTCGATAAGTTTTTTGCGAACATCTTAAAAATTATAATTTGAATATTATAATTACTTAAATTTTGACTTGCAAAGAAACCATATTTTTGTACAAAAACATTATATAATATTTTTTTATAAATTCATAGCTTTTTAGTTTTTTTTTTTAAATCTTATTAAGTCTTTCAAAAAAATGACGATATGAAGGGTAGAAGATAACAAAAGATAATTGGAGGTCAGAAATATGAAGAATAAAGGGAATGTGTTTATAAACGCTGATGATTTATATCAAGGAAAAACAGCTAAAATTATTTACAATGGAGCGCTTGCGAAAGCTAATAACTCAGATTTGTATATCCACTTAGGTTTTGGTATGATGTGGGATAATTTGACTGAAGTAAAAATGACTAAGACTAATGAAGGGTTTGTAGCAGAAATTCCTCTTGCAAAAGCAGATTCTATTAATTTCTGTTTCAGAGATACCAATAATAATTGGGATAATAACGATTGTAAGAATTATTCTTACGCAGTATCTAAACCAAAGATGATTAAGGCTACTGCTGATACAACTTTGTCTTCTCCATTAACTAATAAAATAGAAGCAAAACTTAATGAAGTTTCTAATAGAATTTCAACAGCTGCTCCATCTATTCCAGATGAGTTAAGCTTAGTTCCTTCTAAGAATATTACAGAAGCATATATTCAAAGAAAGAAAAATAAATTAATGTTCTACAGATTATTCAATTTCATACCTCGTGAATTAACAGGTAATGGAAAGAAAAATAAAGGAATTTTCTCTGGACTTTGGAAATAAGATAAAATTAAAGCACCCTAGTTTAGGGTGCTTTTTTGATATATTTAATTTTCTAATACTTTAAGTATTTCACTAATATCATTATTAACTTTAACTTGCTCTCCAGTAGCCATATTTTTAATAGTAACAGAATTAGTATTTATTTCATCTTCACCAATTACAATAACAAAAGGAATCTCAAGTTTATTAGCATAGTTAAACTTTCCTTTTAGGCTTTTTTCGTTATAGTAAATTTCAGTATTTATATCATTATTTCTAAGTTCTGTCGCAATTTTTATACAGTATTCCATATCATTTGTCATAGGAATTATCATCGTTTTTGCGATGCTTTTTGAAACTTTAGGAAGTAGCCCTGCTTCTTTTAATTGGTAAAATAATCTAGTTAAACCTATTGAAATTCCCACTCCAGGGAGTTTTTTATTTGTATAAAATTCTGCTAGATTATCGTATCTTCCACCAGAGCAAACACTTCCAATTTGAGGGTAATCATTTAATACAGTTTCATAAACCGTTCCAGTATAATAATCTAAGCCTCTAGCAATAGTTAAATCGATTTTATAATTATTGGAAGGTAAGCCAAAAGATTCAACGTTATTTGAAACGGCTTCTAATTCGTCAACTCCGGTGTTAAACAGTTCATTTTTAACATTTAAACTTCTTAATTTAGTAATAATCTCGGCAGGAGTTCCTTTTATAGAAATAAAATCTATTATTTTATCAATATTTTCAGAAGAAATTCCCATATCAACAAAAATTTCTTTAACCGTATCAATACCGATTTTTTCTACTTTGTCTATTATTCTTAAGATATCTGCAATTTTATCTTCATATCCAAGTTCAGCGAAGAATCCACCTAATACTTTTCTATTATTTACGCGGATAGTAAAGTTATTAAAACCTAAATTTTTAAAGGTAGTATATATAACGCTAGGAATTTCAGCATCATTTAATACAGATAATTCTCCGTCACCTATTATATCTATATCACATTGATAAAATTCCCTATATCTACCTTTTTGAGGCCTTTCTCCACGAAAAACTTTTCCAATTTGGTATCTTCTAAAAGGATAAGATAGATTGTATAAGTTCTGTGCAACAAACTTTGCTAGAGGAACCGTTAGATCGAATCTTAAAGACAAATCGGTATCTCCTTTTGTAAATCTATATATTTGCTTTTCGGTTTCTCCTCCAGCTTTAGCGAGCAACACCTCAGAATATTCAATAACAGGTGTATCTAAAGGTAAAAATCCGAATTTTTCATAAGATTTTCTAATTGTATCTTTCATATAGTTAAAAATAACTTGCTCTTCTGGTAGTAGTTCCATAAATCCAGCGAGTGTTCTTGGTTCTATTTTTTCCATATTAATCACGTTCCTTTCTTAATTTAATCTCTATTTTTTAATCCTATGAGGCTTAATACGAAAAATATTGAAGATATTAATACTATTGTAGCACCAGTTGCGGTTTCAATATAATATGAACTAATTAAGCCTATAACGCAAGAGGCAAGAGAAAATATTATTGAAAATAAAGTATATTGCCTCATATTTTTTGAAATATTTCTTGCAGTAGCGGCAGGTAGTATTAATAATGAATTTATTATTAATATGCCAACCCATTTTATTGATATCATAACAACAATAGCTATTATGAGGATAAAAACAAGTTTTAAAATATCTGAATTGATTTTCCTACTCCTAGCAATAGAAGTATTTAAGCTAGAAAGTATAAATCTATTGAAAAATAAACTCCAAAAAACAATTATAACAACAAGCATTATTAAAAGTAGTAATAATTCGTTTGGAGTTATACTTAAGATGTCTCCAATTAAATAATTTGAGTATTTATTAAAGTTTCCACCTCTTGAAAGTAATACTAAACCTAAAGCAATTGCGGTAGAGGAAAAAACACCTATTATTGTATCAGTCGCCATTTTTTGTTGTTTCTCAAGCCACCAAATTACGACTGACATAAATATTGCAAAAATAATCATCGAAGAAAGATGATCTGATATACCTAAAATTACACCAAGCCCTATCCCTGTTAGGGCCGAATGACCTAAAGCCTCGGAGAAAAAAGCCATTTTATTATTAACAACCATACTACCTAAAAAACCAAATAAAATTCCAATAAATATAGTTGCTATAAATGCGTTTTTCATAAAGTCATAGCTTAGCCACTCAAAAGGCAATATGAAATTTAAAAAAGAATAAATATTTTGCATATTAATATCAATCCTTTACAAAATTTTCATTTTTACACATAAATAACTAATTAATCATACTATATTTTTAGAGATTATTCAAGTATAGGAGTGATGTAAATGCGAGTTGCGATAGTTGGAGCAAGTGGCATGGTAGGACGTATGTTCTTAAAAGTACTAGAGGAGAGGAGGCCAAATGTAGATGAATACGTTTTGTTTTCCTCAAAAAATTCAGCTGGAAAGGAAGTAAAATTTTTAGGAAAAGAGTATGAATATAAAGAACTAAAAGAAGATTCTTTTGATACTAAATTTGATTTTGCACTTTTTTCAGCTGGAAAAGATGTATCAAAAAAAATGGCACCCATTGCAGCAAGTAAGGGGGCTATAGTAATAGATAATAGTAGTGCTTGGAGAATGGATAAAGAAGTCCCATTAATAGTTCCGGAAGTTAATATGGAAGAAGCAGTACATAATAGCGGAATAATAGCAAACCCTAATTGTTCTACAATTCAAGCAGTTGTAGCCTTAAAGCCATTACATGATGCATATAAAATAAAAAGAATAATATACTCAACATACCAGGCGGTAAGTGGAGCAGGGCAAAAGGGGTATATGGACTTAAAAAATGGAATAAAGGGGGAAGCACCGAGTAAATTTCCGTATCAGATTTTTGGTAATTGTTTACCTCATATAGATGATTTTATGGAAAACGGTTATACAAAAGAAGAAATGAAAATGATAGAGGAAACAAAGAAAATACTTAACGATTATGAAATAGGAATAACTGCAACAACAGTAAGAGTGCCAGTATTTTATGGCCATAGTGAATCAATAAATGTTGAATTTGAAAAAGATTTTGTACTAGAAGATATTTATGAAATATATAAGAAAGCAAAGGGAGTAATACTTCAAGATAATACAGATGAAAAGATATATCCTATGCCATTAACCGCAGAGGGGTATGATGAGGTATTTGTTGGTAGAATACGTAGAGATTATAGTGTAAAAAGTGGGTTAAATTTATGGGTAGTAGCAGATAATATAAGAAAAGGAGCGGCAACTAATGCTGTTCAAATAATGGAAGAAATGATGAATAAAAACCAAAAATAGGTTAATAATAATCATATCTAATTAAAAAAGGAGTGATTATTTTGCCAAATTTAACACAGTTAGAACTTCAAAATTTGCGCCACCTTATTGGGAGCCATGAAACTGCTTATCAGAAATTTTCTACTTACGCACAAGACGCTGTCGACCCTCAAGTTAAAGACTATTTCGAAAGATCGGCACAATCAGCGCAAAACACGAAACAAAAGTTAATAACGTTTTTAAACTAAGGAGGAAAAGTGATGGACGAAAAAACAATGGTAAATGATGCGCTTAGTATGATAAATAGTAGTTTAACAGGTTATGCAAATATTATTGCACAAACAGATAATACGAGTTTGCGTCAGACTTTACAACAGATAAGAAATAATGATGAGACCAGTCAGTTTGATTTAGCTAAGATAGCGGAGCAAAAAGGATATTACGTTCCTGCTGCTCAAGCACCAGATACGGAAGTTAATAAAGTAAAGAGTCAATTTATGCAGTAAAAAAAGGACTTGGGTGTTCCCAAGTCCTTTTAACTACACTTTAGTGTAACTACACAAATTTCCGGGTTGTTAAAGATTCTCAAGTTGATTCCGCTACTTCCACCAAGGCCTCGGCTAACGATCATTTTGGAATCACCTATAGAATATTCTCCTTCGCTATATTTTGGGAATAATCCTCTTTCAGGAGATATTAAACCACCTATAAAAGGTAGCCTAATAAGACCTCCGTGAACATGACCAGAAAAGGTTAAATCAGCTCCCCATTTTGCAAATACTTCGAAATCGAAAGGCGAATGGGAGAGTAAAATATTAAAGTCTTCATTATTAACATTAGAAAATAGTTTTTCCATATCGCTTAAAAGGAAATCAACATTCTTATTTTTTCTTAATAAATTTTTATAAAATTTAAATGGCTGTTCTAGTCCAAAAAGGGAAATCGTTTCATTGTTTTTGATTATTTCAATTTTTTCGTTTCTTAAAAATACTAACTTTGAATTTTTTATCTGTTCAATTAATTTTGCTTGTTTTTGAGAATCCATTTTCATTTCATGATTTCCAAATACATAATAAACAGGGTACATATTTGTGAGGTTATTTGCTAAAGAGAGAAATGGAGTGAAATCTTTAGAATTAGCACTAACCATATCTCCTGTTAATACGATAATATCTGGGTTTACTTCTTTTATCTTTTCTAGCAATTTTGAATTATTTTTTCCAAATTCAAAATTATGCAAGTCTGAAAGTTGAAGTATCTTAAAATCATCAAAAGATTTTGGTATTTTTTTTGAACTTATAGCAAATTTAGTTACATCCATAAAAAATCCTTTCGTTAATTATTCTCATCATATAAAGCTTTTGCATTGCTTGGAAGTGAGCGAATATGACGCAAGAAAGCGTAAACATTTTTATCGTCATCAGAGTTATAAGTATAATCTAGTTTATCTGCTACAAATGCAGCACTCTTTCTAAATAATTCAATCATAATAAATAATGCATCCCAGCAATGTTCGTAGTCTGAAAGATTATATGTTCTCATAAGTTTTTCAAAAGTATCTTTTGGAAGATAATTTTCCATGTATTTATCTGCTTTTCCAGTCGAGACTTCAAAATTATTCTCTATACCTATTTTAAACCGTAACATCTTAATTAATTCTTGTCTTACGCAATTTTCGATATGAGAAGTCGCATATAAAAATTCTTTTCTCCATATTCCTTTTGCAACATATATAGATACCCACCAAAATTCATTGCAACAGTCAGCAAATTCCTTGGCAGTAGGTTGTTTTATCCAATGGGATTCATCAGACGGCGTAGCTAGAGCTGGCAAAGCTTTATCTTTATCAAGTAAGATTTTAGTCAGCGAATCACTTTTTACATATTTTTCACAATACTTGTAAGGCACAATAGTTAAATCGATTCTATTACCATCGATAAATTGCATTAGGTAAGAAAAGTATTCAGTATTATCTGAAGAATTTTCCATTAAAGCAGGAGTTTGCATTATAAGTCTACGCCCAAAAATGTTTATCCAGTCAGGATCTTCAATAAAAGTTTTATAGTCATTTACAATAAAGGCGATATCGTAATCTTGGAAGAAATCTTTTGGAGCTTTTGGGTTTAACCTTGATCCATTCATTGCAACAATTCTAATTCTATCATCTTTTTTAGCTGTATCTATAATTAAGGAAAGAATAGATTCTTCAGAACGAGTAATTGCCTTAGATTTAGTATGT
>JAEEGK010011822.1_pt1 | contig 19886 bp, 5 predicted proteins | sample 8958771 | NCBI WGS metagenome assembly JAEEGK01 (sample SAMN16246547, study PRJNA631951) | gut metagenome | biome: gut microbiome; feature: rumen; material: SC-attached | host: Bos | place: Iran: Karaj | collected 2018-10
TATTCAATATTATGGAAGTAGGGAACTTTGTGATCAACCTTCTAAAACACTTTTACTTGAAAAAAGTTAATTTATTTTATTTTATTTAATTGAGTTAAATTTGAACAAAAATTATTGATTAAAAATATTTTAAATATATTATAGATATTAATTCTAATAATTGATATTATCATACTTCTTGGGTTTTATTGTATTTTTAATTTTATTTATTTTTATACTATTAATTTATTATCTCTATTAATTAATGATTAAATATAATAAATATTCGAACAAATAAGAAAAAAATTCAAGCATATATTTTTTAAATTTATTATAAAAAAATTACTGAAATAATCTAAATATATTTTATTATTTAGAATTACTTTATATAATATTACAAAATTTTAAATATATTAAATAAAAATTTATAATTTAAAAAATAATTTTTTTTGAGAATAATATTTTTTCCAATATAGAATTCATTCTACCTCCAGTTTTTATTGTTCTATCTTTAATTGTAGAAATACTTAAAATTCTTTCATATGAATTTTTTTCAACTATCTGGTCTTATATTATCCTCTTTATTCATTTAATCAAACATTAAATTTCCATAATTTTCTCCAATTAATATTTTATTATTTGCTATTTTAGAAATTGAAGTAAAAAATATACTTTCTATTCTTAACTTAATTTAACTTTTTTAACTTATATAATTTACAAAAAGGAATTACTCATATATATAGTTTCTTCATTTAAAAAAAGAGAATTATTCCATACAAAAAAAATTTATTTTAAAAGTATAATATTTTTAATTTTATAAAAATGAAATAATCCCAAAATTTTATTAAATTATCTTCATTTAAAAAGATATATCATCTGAGTTTGAAACAAAATCTTCATTATTAAACTTATTGTTTTTATTCAGAATTTGAATATACAATTAAAGTTATTTCAATATTATAATTATTAGGATCAATTAATTTAATTATTTTTGGTGTTTTATCTTTTGAAGAATTTTTTCATCTTTTAATAACAGTTAATAATTATTAATTACATTTAAATTAATAATAAATTGAGATATGGTATATTCCTTTTTTTTCCAATTCAAATGAAAACTTTATTTGAAAAAAATCTTTAATATTTAATATTTATGGTTTTATAAAAATTTGAAAAATTCATTAACAATTTTCATAAGTTCATAAAATAATTTATAAATCTTTAGGATCGTTTAAAGAAAGAGAAATAGAGTAAAGAAAGATAAAAGATTTTTTATAAAAAATTTTTTGTTCTAAATCAAATCAACTTCATAAAATAATTTATATATATATAAATATATAATTTCAATTTTATATAATTAGGAAGAGAATATTATTTATAAGTATTTCTTTTTCTTTCAAAATATAATTAATATTTTATCATAAAAACTATAATTAAAATAATTTAGGTTTTTAACTTAATAATATATAATTTCCTACATCATTAACAAAGATATAAATTGATAAAGAATCCTATATATCTTTTAATTTTTTTTGATTTTACACTAAATTTAATCATTAATTAATAGAGATAATAAATTAATAGTATAAAAATCAAATAAAATTAAAAACAATAAAACCCAAGAAGTATGATAATATCAATTATTAGAATTAATGTCTATAATATATTTAAAATATTTTTAATCAATAATTTTTGCTTAAATTTAACTCAATTAAATAAAATAATAAAATAAATTAACTTTTTTCAAGTAAAAGTGTTTTAGAAGGTTGATCACAAAGTTCCCTACTTCCATAATATTGAATAGCTCCAGGAAAACTAAATTTATCATCACCTTCACTCCATTCATCTCTATGAGATTCATAATATTTAAAAGGTTTGCCATCTAAATCAACAAAAGCTTTTTTAATAACAGGAACATTTTTATGTTTTTTTTCTTCAATATCCATTAAATTAATTATAGGAAAACCTTCAGGAATCCAATCTTCAGCAAATTTATTTAAATTAGAAAAAAGAGCAATTTGACCAGTTTTTCCACCAGCTGATAATATCATAGATAATCTACCTAAATTATAAGCATATGTTGCATCAAAATTACTTGGAAAAGCACTTATTCCTTCATGATTAAATGAATGATATACTGGATTAAATGGGACTTTGCTTTTTCTTTCTATAAGAATTGAATTAACTATTTCAGCAAGAATTTTTTCTGGTTCTAACATAAAAACATCAATTCTATTATTAGCATTTCTACTATTAATAAGATCTTTCTGTGTTTTTTCTGATAAGAAATTAAGTATTTTGAAAGAATTTTTACTAAGATCATTTTGAATAAAAGATATTTGACTTTCAAAATCAGAAATATTCTTCAATTCTCCAATAAGAAGATAATTAAGTTCACCAACTAATGTATTAATATCTTCAAGTAATTCGAGAATACCTTCAGGAAGAAGTAAAACACCAAAATTAAAACCATTTTTAGATCTTTTTTCAACTAAATCAGCAATTTGATTACAAAGTTGATAAACAGTCATATTTTTAGCTTTAACTTCTTCAGATATAATAGCCCAAGTAGGATGAGTATTTAAAGCAACTTCTAAAACAAGATGAGAAGCACTTCTTCCTTTAATTCTAATAAAATGCCAATATTTTCTAGAAGACATACAATCTCTTTGAATATTTCCAACTAATTGAGAAAAAGTTTTAGCAGTAGTATCAAATCCAATAGTAGTTTCAATTTTTTTATTTTTTAAATTACCATGAGTAGTAGCAGGAACACCAATTACAGTTATATGAGTTGCATTATTTTGATGGAAATATTCAGTAATTAAAGCACTTAAAGTATTTGAATCATCACCACCAACAACAACGAAAGAAGTAAAATTAGCACAATCTAAAGCATTTAAAACACGAGGAAATTCATCTTCCTTTATTTTTTCAGAATTTAATAAATCATATCCTCCAGAATTTCTATAAGCGTTGATTATTTCATCATCCATAACTCTTATTGGTAAATAATCTCTTAAAAATGTATTACCTTCTCCTCCTATATATCCAATTAATTCATTTTCTGGATTTGCTTCTTTTAATGCATCATATAATCCTGTTATTACATTATGTCCTCCTGGAGCATTTCCTCCAAGAAAAACAATACCTACTCTTAATTTTCTGTGTATATCAAAATTTGTTTTTCCTTGTTTAATTTGAGTTGTTCGTAATCCATATGTTTCTGGAAATAATTCTTTAAATTCATTTTCATCATCTAATGATTTACTTTCATCACCATCATTTAATTCGATATTATTTAAATCTTTCAAGAGATTTGATATTATTGGTTTATAATTAATTCTTTGTCGATAAAAGGGAGTTATATTGTTTATAAAATCTGGATCTATAAAAAGACGACGAATCTTTTTATTTGTTATCTTTTTTGAAAATGAAATTTGAATTATTATTTGGAGTGTTAGAATTAGAAGTAGTTTCATCTTTTTATTTATATAATGTATGATTTTTTTAAATAATTAAATAGATACTGAATATATTGACTTAATATTATTTATTAATTTTTTTATCATGTATATAAAAATAATTCCTTTAAATATAGATTATTTTTATTTCAATCAATTCATAATATTTCTATATTTTTATCAGAATATAAAACTAATTTGATTTCATTAAAATAGTTATTAATAAAAAAATACTAATAATTTAAATAAAATGGATAATGATTCTGATGAATATGAAGAGTGTAATTATGATTATGATTATGAATATGATTATGATTATGATAATGAGGAATTTTTATTAAATATAGAAACAATGTTTAATAATGCCTTAATATCAAAAGATAAGGAAAAAAGTCTTTTAAATATTATTGATTTATGTCAAAATGTGAAATATGGAAAAATTTGGGAATATCAAGCTTATGAACAATTAGTGAAAGATTCTTTAAAAAGTAAAAACGTTGAAAAATATAAAATATATTTTGAAAAACTATTTTCAATATATTCTAAAACATACTATTATAAAAAAAAAGAAACAATATCTCAATTATTTAATGAAAAACAGTATAGTCTATCTTTATTATCTGATGTTGTCAATTATTCTTTAAAGATCTTTAGAAAATTAAATCAACCTGATAATATTATAGAAATTATTAATGTTCTCAAAAACAATTATTTATTTTACCTTAAAGAAGATGGGAATATACATTTTTATATTATTCGTCCAAATATAAATCTTAAAAATATAAATTTAATGCACATTGATTTAAAATTTGATGAAGAACCAAAAAATTTGATTGAAATTAAAAATGAAGAAAATCAAACAATATTCTTTTTAGGAGATTTATATGCTTTAGTTAAATATAAAAATATTTTTAAAAATGAAATTTTCTTTTATAATCTCCAAAATGAAAATATTTTTCAAATAGAAGCACCTCAAATTATTATTAATTTAGAATTAATAAAAAATTATTTTGGATATTATTCTACGAAAGTTCAAATAACATTTTATAATATTTATAAACAAGAAATAAAAAATTCAATATTTTTTAATTATATTCATTATACTAAAGTAATTAATGAGAAGTATATTTTTTCGTTAATACATTCTAAAAAACATTTATATTTAGCAATAATTTCAAAAGTAAATGAAGAAATGTATCAAACTCAAATAAAATTAGAATTATATTCAGATCTTTTTTCTCAATATTATACTACAAAAGGATATACTAGTTGTAACATTTTTAAATATTTTTTTCATAATTTAAAACCTTATTTTACTGAAAATAAGGAAGAACAGAATAATTTATTTATTTTCAATAAAAAATTTCTGCTTGATGATTTTTTTTATTATAGAAGAAATGGGGAATTTAAAAGTTTTAATTATTTTAGATATTATTCAGATAATGATGAATTTTATGGCTCAAATTTTATAAGTTTTTATAAAGTATTAATTTTGGAAAACTATATATTAGCTGTAATTAATCAAATTATTTTTATATTTGAAAAAAATACTTTTAAATTAATAAATAAAATTGATAATTATAAATTAATTGAAATATTCAGTAGTAAAAATGATTGTATAATCGTTAATGAATTTGAAAATTACATCAAAGTTTTTAAAATACCAGAATTAAAATTATTATATAACTATAAAATTTCATTTTCTCTTTTTGGATTAAAGAAGAATGATGAACTGAATTTGACTCAAATAATTAATAAGAATAAATGTGTATATGTGAAAAAAAATAATTTATTATATATATACTTTTTATACAAAGATTATTTAAATTTAAAGAGTGTTGATTATTTGATAATTGATTTAAACAAAAAATAAAAGAAAAAACTAAAGGTAGACTATTTATTTTTTTATATTAATGAAATTAAATATTTTTATGTTTTCTATTTTTTAGATAATTAAATTTTTTATCATTTTGAAACTCCAATATTCCTATATATTTATTTTTTTTCTTCATTATTACTTTTAATATTTTTTTTCTTTTCACTTTTTTTCTTATAAAAAACAATATATGCTTCAGGAGTACAAATCAAATCATTATCACAATTAAAGAAAGCACCATCATCAAACATATACCAATTACCAAAATTTTTACAAGCAGAAGCATAATGCCCTCCTTCATTACTTCCTGAATGTTGTGATACTGCAAATAAATCATATATATTTTTTGGAACTTTTGGTCCTAAAACAAAATTATCTATATTTAAATTTTCTATTGGAAATTCTATCAAATTATTTATTTTTGTTAACTGAACTTTTACTTTTGATAAATATGTTCGAGAATATCTTTTTAAACTTAAAATTAAATATTTTGGAACATAAAATAAATCTAATTTTTTATAAGCATTTGATAATTTTTTACAATTTGGACAATACCATTCATTATCTTTATCCATTTTTTCATGAAGAGAAAAATGAATAAGAATATCATTAATATTTGGAATTCTTTCATTTGTTTCATCTTCTTCAATAATTGTTATTTCATTTAATGGTTTTATAATTTCTTTATCAGTTATATATATTACTATTTTATATCCTACTCTTATTAATTCTACTAATTTTTTTATTGGAAGATTATCTTGAAATTCCTTTTGGAATTCTTCATAATTATTTGATAAAAATAATTTTTCCTCTTTTTCTTCTTTTGATGAACAAAGATAAACTTTAAATGGGAATTTTTCTAAATAGTCTTTTATTTCTTCATTATCTTTGTTTTTAAAAAGTTTTGAATAAATAGTTTGATAAATGTTTAACAGTTCAAAATCATTTGGATCAATATTTTTTTCAATATAATTCTTTTTCATTTTTTCAATTAATTCAATTTCATTTTTAAAAAAGTTTGGCAAAGAATAAAAATTAGAAAGAAAACTTATAATTCTAATTCTTAATGCTTTAATTTTACTAAAAGAATTAATCGGAAAAACTCTAGGATAAGAAACAAACTTATTATTTGGTATAATATTATTATCATTAAAATCTCTAAATCTAAATACTGAAATAAAAGGAAAATAATCTCCAGGAATAATATCTTCATTATCACTTTCATTATTATCATTTTCATTATCATTAGAAATAGAATCTGAAATTTCATATAAAACAATCATTCCTTTTTTTGAAGCATTAAATATATTTTCACTCATTTTAACAAATTTCACACTTGAATTATTATAATTAAATAATAAAACTCTAAAATTTTCAAATCCAGAAATAATAAATTGTTTAATATAAACCCCAATATCTACAAATAAAGCTGAATCAGAAATAAATAAATTTATTTGAACAGAAGCTTTAATATTATTTGAAGGAATAAGTAATATATTTATTTTTTTTAAATTTGGAATTTCTAAAGGTAAAATACTAAAGACTTCAAAATTAGTTTGAGTAAAAGCACATGATAAACATCTCATAACATTTCTAATTTGACCATAAAATAAATTTGTAATTATTGAATTATTTAATCTTTTAAATAAAGTCCAAAAACGTTTTGAAGCACTAATATCACTTTCACTTTCTAATTTTGGTTCTTCATAAAATTTAATTAAACCCTTTAAATCTTGTCTATTTGTTTCTTCATGTAAAGAATTGAATAAAATTAAAATAAATTCATGTGAATCATGTTGATTGTTATTATTAAAAGAATAATCATAATTAGAAATAGCATATTTTAAATCAATAGGAGAAGTTGTTTTTGAATCTTCAATCCATAATTTTTTTAATATTAAAGCAAATGATTGAGAAACATTTTTTGCTTGAGAATTTTGTTTTGGTGGTTTTTTTAAATCTTTAACATATAAATCACTTATATAATAATATACTAAATCTGGACAATGACTTAAACATTGTATTATTGAATTCATATATGATGAATTTCCTATATTTTTTAAACCAGTTAAACCATGATTTGATGATTTATTTAAAAAATTTTGTATTTTTTCTATCTGTAAATCTAAATTTGAATAAAAAAAACTTGTTATTCCCAAATCAATATTTTCTGTTCCTATAAATTTTTTTATTGTTGATGTTTGGAATTTTGGTTTGTTTTGAGGAAGATTTCTTTCATTATTTTTTATACTTGTGTTTATTTCATTATTTTTTGAATTTGTGTTTATTTCTTCTGTTTCTTCCAAATTTGAATCTTCAATTTTTTTATTGTTTAGATTTATTGTTTGCATTAAAAAAATTATTTTTTATTTAAATTTATCTTTTTCCAATAAATTCTTTATTAATTAAAAGAAATAAATAATTTATACAATAAAATTTATAATCTGTTTTATAAAATTTATAATAAAGATTTATTAAACTAAACTAAATTAATAAAAATAATTCTTAATATATTGTTGTAAATAGGAATATTTATAAAATATTCAATTATATTTAATTATATATTTTTCTTTTTTTTTTATTTTATTATTTTAAAAAAAAAAATGAAAATTTATGGGCTTCATTTAAAATTTTTATTATCTTAGCTTAATTATTTTTTTAGTATTAATTGTTGTTTTTGTTTTTTCCAGCTTTTTGCTTTTTCATTTGTATTTTTTTTGTTAAAATTTTTTTTGATTTCTCTAATTGTGAATTTTTATTTGATGGGATTATTATATTTTTAAATTTTATTAATTTATTTATTGTTAGAGTGAATAATTGCTTTTTTCTACTTTTTAGATACTTATTTTCTAATTAATTTAATTTTTCTGTTCTTTGAGCAATTAATATTTTTCTTTTTTTATATTATCTTAGAATTATCAGCTATTGTTTTATGAATTTTGAAATTAAATATTTCCATTATATAAAATAATTTAATAATTTATAAAAAATGTAAACTATTTATTTAATATTATTTCTAAAAGAATTATTACTTTCGGAAACTTTTTTATATTCTTTATCAGTTTTAATTTCATTTTTTATATTATGAATTAATTTTTTCTTTATTATACTTGGTTCACTAATTTTATTGATAAACTTTTCAGATTCCTCTCCATATAATTCATCTTTTATTAAATCACTTGTTATATAATGTAAAATATTTTCACTTTTCATTGTCAATATTAATTGTTCCCTACTTTCAAGTAGTTTTAATGAAGTATTATATATTGTTTTCCATCCACTTAAAATGAAATTATCAAAAATTTTTATTATTACCTCTAATTTACTATTTTTATTTATTGTACTTGTAAATAAAGTAATAAACCATGGACTTGCATAAAAATTAGTTAAAATTGAGTGTATTTTGAAACAATTTGATAATTCAGGTAAAAATAAAGATAATAATCTTTCAAAAACACTAAAATAAATTTCTAATTTAGATAAATCATTATAGAAGATAACTTTAAAATTTGTATTTAAAATCAATCCCATCATTATATAAAAACTTTCTTCTTCATTATTTGTAATTTTTATAAGAAAAGCAGAAATAAAATTAAATCCTTGACAATAATTTATATCTGGAATGAGCATTGCAATTGTTTTTAAAATATTATTTATTTTTTGTTGATATTCTTCAATGTCATTTTCAAAAAATGTTCTTTGACAATCTAAATCAATTATACTTATATTACTATTATCATATTTTATTATAGGAATTGCTATTGCTTTATCTTTGTTTGGAATATATGGATATTTTGCTTTTATTTCTTTTATTTTAAGTAAAATTTTCCAAATTGATATTCTCAATTTAAATTGACTAATATTATTTTTATAATTTGTATTACATGATAAATTTTGTAAAAGATTTTTATAAATTTTTTTTGTTAATTTATGATTTATATCTTTATTAAGATAAAGAAAATTCATTTTATTATGATTATTTAAAAAGTTACTTATATTAGATAAAATCATTATTTTATCTTCAAGCTTATATAATTCCATATGCTTTTTTATTGAATATCTTTCTAAAATAGAATCAAATTTTCCTTTTTTAATATCTTCAATTTTATTTTTAATCTTTAAATCTTGAATCAAATTTCGTCCATATTGCATTATTGAATAAGAAGAAGAATTTAACCTTACTATATAATAATTAATCCATTCATTATTAATATTATATTTATTACATAAATCTACAATAAAATTTATACTTTTATCAATCCCAAAATTAAAATTTATAAAACATGGAATATATTCTTTTAAAATAAGGTGAAATTGCTCAAATGAAGAATCTAAGAAAAATTTATTTGTATCTCTACTTAATTTATCATATAAATCAAATTTAACTAAATTTGCAAATTCATTTGTATAATTTTTTTTTTCTTTTGAATTAGTTTTATGAAACATATTTAAAAGTAAATTTTTACTATTTTTATTTTCTTGATTATTATTAGTATTTAATAGTTCTAAATTAAATTTTTTGACAGTTTCCTTGACAACATTATTTAATTTAAGTTTTAATTTAAATTCAATAATATTATTCCAAAAAAAAGGTGATTTAAAAATTTCATGTTTACTTATTATTCCACTTAAAAATATTTTTTTATTTTCATAAACTACATAAGTTTTTTGTGAAATAAAAATAATTGCCATTTTAATATTAGTTAAAGTTTCATTATCAAGATGTGAATTTAATAATATATTACTTAATAAATGAGAAAAATGAAGAATATTATTATAATTTTTTAATCTATTATAACCATTTGAATGACTATCTAAATATTGTTTTATTACAACTTTTGAAAATTCTGATAATTCTGAAATTAATGTATTACATACAGAAATTAATTCATAAGGGATTTCATCAGAACTATCAATGAATTTCATTAATTGATGAGATACCATTTTTTGATAATCAATATTATGAAATGAAGTTAAATCATATATGTCTTCATCATTTTCAATATAAGAAAAATTAATAAATTGAACTCTTCCTTTTGATGTAGTATTTTTCTTTTGAATATTTTGATTATTATTCGCAATTTGAATATTTAATTTTGTTATATTATCTTTTGAATATATAAGAAATTCTTCATTTAAAAATCTTTTGTCGTTGTTTGAAAAAATAAATTCTTCATTAAATATTTTTTTTTCTCTTTCCATTGTCCAAGAACTTAATTTAGTTATAAATTCTTTTATAAATAAATCTGTTTTATTTGAAATTAATTCTGTTTCATGACAAAACATTTCTAGATTTGTTTTTAAGAAGTTTAATCTATTTTCTTCATTCTCGTTTAATTTTTTCATTAATTGCTTATATATATTATTATAATAAAAGTATGATTTATTTGTTGATAATATTTGATATTTGTAAATTTGTTTAAAATTATTTTGTTCTGATTTTAATTTCATTAAATAATTATTGTAATATTCTTTTTTTTTTTCATTAAATTCTTGTTTTGCTTTATTATATGCTATTATTGAATGATAAAATTGTCTTTGAGTTTTTATAACTTTTTCTTTTGAATTATAATATTTTTTAACCAGAAGATTATAATCTGATATAATTGAATTATTGAAATTATTTAATTTAACTTTATATTCTTCCAAAGGTTCAATTAAAATTAATTTAAATTTTTGAAACATTTCATTTAAATTATTTAAAAGTATTAAAATAGATTGATAAAAAAAATTTAAATTCTGTCCCATTAAGCTCTTCGCTTCAAATACTTTTGATTCATCAAAAAAATTATTAATTGTTTTTTTTAGTGAAGAATGAAAATTAATTCCTTGTGAATATATAATTTTAAAAACATTTGATATATTAAATATTTCGTTCTTTGAAGAATTTGAATAATTTATTAAAGTTTCATTTTCTAAAAGAATTCCATCTTCATTCATTGAAAAATTAAAAAAAATTAAAATTAAAAAATAATTAAATTATATTTTAATAATGAACAATAGTAATTTAATTGAAGAAAATAATAATGAAAATTTATATTTGATATTTATAAATTCTCCAAAGAATAATCCTTCGGAAAAAAATAAAATAAGTACATCAAAATATCAATGGAATACTTTTTTTCCAAAAATGTTAATGGAGCAATTTTCTCGTTTAGCAAATGTCTATTTTTTAATCATTGCTATATTACAATCAATAAGAGAAGTTTCTTATTCAGGAGGTTACCCTATTATATTATTTCCTTTAGCATTTGTTATTGTATTAAATGGAACTAAAGATTTATATGAAGATTTTAAAAGAAAAAAAAGTGATACTGAAGAAAATAATAAAATTTCATATGTTTATAATAAAGAACAAAATACATTTATTGAAAAAAAATGGAAAGATATAAAACTAGGTGAAATTGTAAAAGTTAGTATTAATGAACCATTTCCAGCAGATCTTTTATTATTAAATTCATCCGATCCAAAAGGAATATGTTATATAGAAACAAAAAATATTGATGGAGAAACAAATTTAAAATATAGACAAGTTAATAACGATATTAAAAATATTTTACAAAATAATAATGATTTTTTAAATTTTAATTATGTTTGTGTGACTAAACAACCAAATGAATATATTTATCAATTTTCAGCTACTTTATATGAATATGAAGGAAACAATTTAAAAGACAAAGATAAATATATTTTAATAGATGAAAAATCTTTTTTATTAAGAGGTTCAACATTAAAGCAAACTGATTATATTATAGGAGTTGTGATTTATGTAGGAGAAAATACTAAAAGTATGTTAAATTCACCTAAAACAAGATCTAAACATTCCTCTGTAGAATATATTATGAATTTTCAAATTTTAACTATTTTTTCTCTTCAAATATTAATTTCAATGTTTTCATCAATTATACATTTAATTTTTTATTATAGCAATTTAAATAATTTAGATTATATTTTCATAAAAAATTCTAAATATAAAGAACCAACTTCGTTTAGTTTATTTTTAAAATTAAGTGGAACTTGGATTTTAATTTTTACAAATTTTGTTCCAATTTCACTTTTAGTTACTATGGAAACAATAAAATTTTTTCAAGCAATGTTTATTTCATGGGATATTGAAATGTTTGATGTTGAAAGAGATATGGGAACAAAAGTTCATTCAAGTACATTAAACGAAGAATTAGGTCAAGTTAAATTTATTTTCAGTGATAAAACTGGAACATTAACTAAAAATTATATGCAATATAAATGTATGTCAATAGGAGAAAAAATGTATGGTGATATGACAATTATTCAAAGAGAAAAAAAAAATGAAATAAAAGATAATTATGGTTATATTACTAATGTGGAATTTTCTGATTTAAATAATGAATTTAGTATTGATTTAAATTATAATAATATGAATATTTATCATTTTATGATTTGTTTATGTTTGTGTAACTCAGTTATTATTGATAATAAGAAATATGAAAAAGAAAATAAAATTGAATATCAAGCTTCATCTCCTGATGAAATAGCTTTAATCAATTTTGCCAGAAGTCAAGAATATATTTTTTTAAATAGGACAATTGAAAATGACATTTCATTAGAAATTAAAGGAATAAAAAAAACTTATAAAATATTAAATGAATTAGAATATTCAAGTGAAAGAAAGAGAATGAGTATAATTTGCAAAGATCCAGATACAAATAAAATAATATTATATGCAAAAGGAGCAGATTCAATGATAGAATTATTATTAGATCAAAAAAGTAAAAATTCAAAAACATTCTTAAAAACAAGAGAATATTTAAAAAAATTTGCAGTTAAAGGATTAAGAACTTTAATGTTAGCATATAAAGAAATATCAAAAGAAGAATATGATAATTGGTTAATAGAATATTTAAAAGCAAAGCAAGATATATCTGAAAAAGAAACAATAATACCTAAGTTGTATGATAAAATTGAATTAAACTTAAATTTATTAGGTTCAACTGCAATAGAAGATGAATTACAAGATGAAGTAGATTCAGTAATTCATTCATTAATGGAAACAGGAATAAAAGTTTGGATGCTAACAGGAGATAAATTAGATACTGCAAAAAATATAGCATATTCTTGTAAATTATTTGAAGATAATATGCATATAATTGAATTTAATTCTGAAGAAAATATAAAAACTGATTTAATATCCTTTACTTCAGATTCCTTGTTCAAAAAAAAAGATATTAAATATGGTTTGTTAATATCAAGTGAAATTCTTTCGATTATATTTGGAGATTATTATTTATTAGAATTATTTTATAAATTATGTAATAGATGTTTAAGTGTAGTTTGTTCTAGAGTTTCACCAAAGCAAAAAGCAGAAATGGTAAATTTAATTAAAACTTCAAATAAAGCAATAACACTTGCAATTGGAGACGGAGCAAATGATGTTGGAATGATAAATGAAGCTAATATTGGAATTGGAATATATGGTTTAGAAGGAACTCAAGCTGCAAGAGCTTCTGATTATGCTATAACTCAATTTTCTCATTTGAGAAAATTATTATTTTTTCATGGAAGAGAAGCTTATCGAAAAAATACTTATGTTGTTTGCTATAATTTTTATAAAAATATTCTCTTTGTCTTCCCTATGTTTTTTATGGGATTTTTAAATATATTTAGTGGCTTAACTATTTATGATCCTTTTATTCATCAATGTTTTAATACTTTTTATACTGCTGTTCCTATTGTTTGGTTTGGAGTTTATGATATTGAATTTCAACCAAGTATTTTAATTAGTAATCCTAAATTTTATATTCAAGGAATTTATGGGAAATTATTTCATAGTAAAAGATTTTGGAAATGGGTTTTTGTTGGTATTATTCAAGGTTTTTTTTCTTTTTTGATTTCTTATTTTACTTTTAAAAATATTGATTCTTATGGTTTAACTTATGATTATTGGATTTTAGGGGAAAATATTTATACTATTATTGTTATAGTGACAAATTTAAAAATTATTGTTGATAGTAATACTCATACTACTTTTAGTATTATATTTATTATTTCTAGTATAATTTTATATTATATAACTGTGTTGATTCTTTCATATATTGAAAGATTTGAATTTTTTAGAGGAACATATATTGCAATTACTGGACATTGGAGTAATGTTATATTTGATTTAAAATATATGACTTCTGCTTTTGTTGCTATTCTCTTTTCACTTACTTTTGATGTTTTTTTGAGGAAATTTCTTATTTTATATAATTTTGTTGTTGAAGGCTATAATCTTCCTCCTTATTTTGATAAGTCTGTCTTTGACGACAATAAAAAGAAGGAAAAAATAAATAATAAAAATTACAATGATTATAATGAACAATTAGTTGATTATAATTGATTAATTTTTAGATATATTAATGTTATTTAAAAGATAAATATAAATTAAATCAAAATAAATTTAAATTTAAAATATCACCAATTTTAAGAAAATTTTTTCTTTTAAAAATTTATTATTTTATTTTTCAAAATTCGATAATTTAAAATAATAAATTAATACAATTTTGATAAAAGAATAATCAATGAATGATAATCTAAATGAAAAAGGAGAAAAAATACAATTACTTTCAAGAGACTTAGATGCAAATTCTGATATGTCTTTAAAATATCGTATTTTTAACTTTTATTATTCAACATTAAGAAAAAAATCAGTAGGTTTAATATTATTAACATTTTTTATGATATTTGAAACGATAGAATTAGTTTCATATGCATTTATTGATATTTTTAGACCATTTTGGTGTGTAAATAAAAAAGCATATGATTTAATTCAATTGATAACAGGTTCAACAAGATTAACTCCATTAATGAAATATTTAACATTTGATCAATATTTTATAGTTTTTATAATATTAAATTGTTTTGTATTTATAAATTTCTTATTAATAGCAATGACATTAACTTTTAATAGAACAGAATCAAAATTATATTCAATAACAGTTGCAATTACATCATATATTACTTCAAATGCATGTGCTTTTTTTTTAGTCCCAATGAGTGAGTTAATGTTATTAGTTATTAAATGTAATAGTAATCATCAAGTTGATATTGTTAAAAATTCTATAAAATGCTTTAATGGATTACATATTGTTTATGTTTTCTTAGCTGTTGTAATGATGCTTTGTTTTCTTTGTTTAATTGTTTTAAATTCTATTTTTAATTTTAATCCATTTAATGCAAATAAACAAACTGCTATTTTAAATCCACAAGCAAATACATTATTAGTTATTTTTAAAATTATTCTAGTTATATTATATATTGCTTTAGATAATGATTGGATCTTCATTGTTATAATGGTTTTGGGAAGTTTATTAAATTTAAAAACTTCATTTGAATCTCCAACTTATAATTCTTTTTTTTTACAATGTATGGTTTCAATAAGAAATTTTTCTGTTTTTTGGACATTTATAGTTTTATTACTTTGTAGAATGTTATCAGGTTCAAATTTTAATGGAATGATATATTTTTTAGCAATTGGTTATCCTTTTATTTGTATTGTTGCCTCCTTATATTATAGTAATTTGCTTCAAGAATTTTGTGAAGGAAAATCTAATTTTAAGAATGAAACTGAATTTTTAATGAGAGCGAATTTTTTAAAAGTTTTAATTGATGATTATATTGAAAAAAATATGAGTGTTAGAACTGGGACAAATACTTTTAATTCTTTAAAACAAAAAGAAATATTATTAAGAGGGCAAATTGAAATTCATGAAGAAACTTGTACTAATGAAGAATGTCCTCTTAAAAAGTTTTTGGAAAATCAAGGAAATTTTCAAGTTCAGAGGACTTCTCTTTTACATTATATGAATATATTATATAGTGAAGCAATCAAGAAATTTCCAGATTCTCAATTAATACTTTTAAATTATGTTGAATTTAATTATGAAAAAAAATACAATTTAAATACTGCCAAAATGTATTTGGAAAAGTTAGAAAGATTTAAAAATCCATTAACTGAAGATTATATTATATTTTTCATTAAAAAAAGTGTATCAATGATAAAAAATAATTTTGGTGAAGATGAAATGATTAGAATTGAAGATACTCCTGAACATAAATTTAAAAGATTCAAATTATTAATCGATGCTTCTACAAAAATGTATGGTGAATTTTGGGGAAATTTAGCAACAAATTTAACATCAAGTTTAAATTTAAATAAATTATTTTATGTAGGAACAAGATTAAATGATTATTTACATGAATTACAAATATTATGGGAAGAATTTAAAACATTTAGAATTGATTCAGATCAACAAAGTATATTACAATTATATTCAAAATTTTTGAAAGAAATAATTCAAAATAAAGTGAAAAGTGATGAAGTAGATAAAAAAATAAAAGAAGAAATAAATTATAAAGTAAAAAAAGGTCAAAATGATAAAATAGATATAAATAATGTAGATGCATTATTAGAAAATCAAGATTACATATTTTATTGTAGAAGTAATGATATGGGAAAATGCCATTTTGTTCAATGTTCAAATTCAATAATATCATTAATAGGATATACAAAACAAGAAATTATAGGAAAAAGAATAGAAATGTTAATGCCACTTTTATGTCAAGCTGACCATGGAAAAATGTTAGGAAAAAGATTAAAAAAATTAAGGGCAATGATGACTGAAAATGCAATTGAGACTATTAAATCAAGAGCAAAAAGACAATTTTTACTTTTACCTAAAAATAAAGCAGGATATTTAATGCCAGTTATTACTAGATATACTATTTATAATGATGATGATTTTTCTAATACTTTTATTATAAAAGTTTTAATGGAAGGTAAAGATCCTAAAATTTTATATTCTTATTATGTTTTAACAAGAAATGATTTTACTGTGGATTCAATTACTTCATCTTCAATTAATTTAGGTTTATCTATGGAATTATTAAAAAAACATATGATTTCCCTTGATAAATTAATTTTAAATCCTGATGAAGAATTTATTAATTTTAGTGAACAATATGTGGAATATTTAGATGAACCTAAACTCGTGACTTGGGTTTTTCCTGATTATTTAAACAAAAAGAAAAGTTCAAATAATTTACAAGTAAATAATACAGCAACTGAAATTGATTATAATCAAATAATGGAAGAAAGTAGAAAAAAAAAAATGAATTTACAAATATATCCATTGAGATATAAAGAAAATGAAATATTAGGTTATTGTTTTCAATTTTTTGACCTTGATAATCAAGATAAAATTGAATATGATGAAAATGGTTTTTCAGAGTTTCAAAAGAAATTAATGATATTTGATATAAAAAAATTAAATTATACTAGAGCAGATATTGTTGCAGTTAAAAATATTGTTGAAGAAATAAAAACAGAAGAAACTGAAAAAAAAAATATTAAAGAAAAAACAGAAGAAACAAATCGTTCAAATGAATCAGGAGAAAAGAAAGAAACAAAAACAAATGAAAAAAGCGAAAAAAAGAAAAAAGATGAATCTGATTCAAAAGAAAGTTTTGTTGAAATATTTAATCCTCTTACAAAAGAAGCAATACAAGATTTTCAAATTAAACCTTCAGATGATATCAGAAAATTTATTAAAATTTTACCTTTTTTTGGAAAAGAAATTTTACTTAAAAAAAAAACTCCAACCAAACAAGAATTTTCTGCTGGTTATGGTATTGAACCTAATATTAATGTTAGTTTAGATGATTTTTTAAAAAAAATTGAATATAATCATTTATTAGATAAAAGACAAATTGAAAAAGAAAAAAATGAAAAATTTAATATTGCTCAAGGAAATAATAATACTGATTTTAATTATCTTTCTTCATCAACTTCTTCTTTAAATAATTTATTTTCAGAAACTTCAATGTTAATTATAAAAATTTCAGCAATTTCATATTTTGTAATTTTAGGAATTCTTTTAATAATAGAATTTATAGTATCATTTAATAAAATTTCCAATTTAAATAATAGAGTATATTATTCAGATATAGCATACAAAATTTTAACTGACTTAATGTATTCAAAATATTTTATTACAGAAATAGTATGTGCACAAAATTCATCATATAAAATATATGATTTGCATTTTTCAACAAATGCAGATTATATAGAATCAATGAGACTTGAACTTCAAGTTTATAGGAAAAGATTAAGTGATAATATAGGTTTATTTTCAAATGCTTCAGTATCTTTTGGTAAAGATTATATCTCATTAACAGATAATTCAATGATAAATATAATGACTTTAACTAATAATGTTCCAACTTATGAATCACAACCTTTTTGGACTGGAATAACTAGAATTGCAACTAGTATTTTTTTCATTTCTACTATTACTGTTGAAGTAAATACTATTACTATGGAAGAAAGAAATACTTATGAAGTTATGATGAATTTATTAAATGATTATTATATAAGTTGGAAAAAAGTTGTTTATATTTTAGTTCATGGAATATTAAATGATACTAATATAAGTGATGTTACTATTGCTGTTTTTGTACTTTCTTTTGTTTTAACTTTTTTTTTCGGCTTTTTCTCATTTAAAGCTATTACTAAATTTTTAAATGATGGAACCAGACCTGTTGATTTAATTATGACTATTAAAAAATCAAGATTTGAAGATTTAAAATTGTCTTGTGAAACTTTTATGAATAAATTACTTAATAAATTTTTAGGAGAAGAAGATGATGTTGATGATGAAGGTAATGAAAATCAAACAAATTATTCTTCATCTGCAGATGATATTGTCATTTCCAAATTTAAACAAAAAAATGAATATAATCAATCAATTAAATCTAATCAACAATATTTAACTATTTTTATAGGAATATTGATTTGTATAACATTATTTCAAGGATATTTTATTTTCAAATTCTTATATTCCAAATATGCCCTTGTTACAATAGAAAATTTTTCACATATAAATAATATAACAAGATATAATGAAAATCATTTAATATTATCATATAATATTATAAAAAGTTATTTTTTAGATTCTTCTATTCCAATTTTAAATAATGAAGATACAAAAACAGTAGCAATAAATACTTATGAATCTCTAACAGATAGTTTTGAAGAATTAGAAAGAATAACATATCTTAAAATGGAGCATTTAAGTGGAAGTTATATTAATTTTTTTTATGAAATGATAAATAGAAATATTACTCATATTAATACTGGAGATTATACAGATGATGATTTTTTACAAACAATGATTTTTGGTTTTAAAAATATAATTTTAAGATATTTTTCCCTTGTAAGAACATCATCTAAATTTTATTTTAATAATATAATGAAAATTGACTTTGGTTCAAATAAAGATTATGGTGAAGCAGCAAATATTTTAAGATATGTTATTAGACCTTGGTTTGTTTCATTACTTGATAAATTAGATGGTTATTTTGAAAGTAAAATAGATAATATTAAAGTTATTATTACTTTCACTTTCATTTTATTCTTAGTTTTTGCTATTGTTTTATATTTCCTTATTTGGCAGAAAATTGAATATAAAATGGAAAAATATTTACAAAGTTCTATTGATTTAATTAATTTAATTCCTGAAGAAATTAAATATCAAATTTTAGTTAAATTAAAT
>JAEEGK010011825.1_pt1 | contig 19885 bp, 19 predicted proteins | sample 8958771 | NCBI WGS metagenome assembly JAEEGK01 (sample SAMN16246547, study PRJNA631951) | gut metagenome | biome: gut microbiome; feature: rumen; material: SC-attached | host: Bos | place: Iran: Karaj | collected 2018-10
ATTGGTAATAAAATGCCGGTGGCCATAGTGGAGAGGTAATACCCGTTCCCATTCCGAACACGGAAGTCAAGCTCTCTTACGTCGATGATACTGCACTCGCGGGAAAGTAGAAAGCTGCCGGCTTTTTCTTTTAACTGAATGCCTGTTTCTAAGAACAGGCCTCTTTCCTGCGAGTGCAGTATCATCTCCACCATTCCCCGTTCACTGATTCAGAAGCAATGTCGCGCGCTAGTTTTGCGAAGTGCAACGGAGCGAAACTAGGTAAGGTCGCCAACGGCGACCGACGAAAGTAGGAAGCTGCAACATGGTCCATCGTAACTAAATAAACCACATAAAGGTCCTTCATTTACTCTGGATTGCCACGCTTCGCTCGCAATGACGGGAAGCGGGCGTTACGGGCGGGGCTCTCCGCCCTCCTTATCATTCTACAAAATTCCAGCTGTATTCAATTTCTTTGCGGGGGGCGTTTTGGGGTTCGATGCCGTAGGTGCCGGAATTGGCTTTGGCTTCTTTGATGGTGACTTTGTCAAAATAAATGGTGCCGTTGTACATGCCTGTCATTTGCATGGAACCATCCATCTTTCCGCTGTTGAACATGTCGGCCTGGGTAATCATGTCTCCGGTGAAAAAGACCAGATTGTCATCGCTGTAATTCTGGTATGTCATTGTTGCAAGTCCACCAATGCCTTTGATTTTTGCATTGTATAAAAACTTTCCGGACTTGTCGCCGGTTGTTTCTTCTGTTCCTAGTTTTTTGAGTGCACTTGGATTATTCATAAGCGTCATTTTTTTGTAGGATTTTTTTATTGTTGTATTAAAGAAAACATAAAAGGCTTCGTGTGTAAGCGCACCCCAGCCGGTTGAAACATTTGATTTTTGTTCAGGCGAAGCTGTCTGTAAGTTTTCTTTTCCAAGAACTGCCTGATAGTAATATTTTGTACCTGGCTGCATTGGAGTTTCATCATACAAATCAAAATATTCAGAATTTGGCTGCATGGAATCTATAACAAGTGTAAAAGGTCCTGCTGCATTTGTAGAACGGTATATTTTAACATAAAGAGTGCGGTCTGCAGATTCTACTGTAACAGTAAGCCGCACCGGATATATTCCGTTATCTGAAGGGGTAATAACTGCTTCTTCGTAATCTGTATAATAAAGCTCCTGGCTTGCCTTTAGTTTAATTGCGGCCTGGGCAAAAAGGGGGAGGGTTAGAAAAAGGATTATTATATAGAATAAGATGTATTTTTTCATATTCGAGCCTTTTAAATTATGGATTGCCGCGTCGCTGCGCTCCTCGCAATGACTTAAGTCTATTATAATGCCATTTTTTCACTACCGCAAATTCAAAATCAATGGTATAATTACATATTATGAATGAACCTTATATCAAAGTTTTTATATTGTTTACTATTGTTGGTCTTATTGTGGCTTGGCTCAGTGTGCACATTCTTTTGTGGTTATTTTGGATTGTTGTTAGTCTTACAATCAGTCTTAAAAAAGAATATGAAAAGCCTTCTAAGTTTTATAACTGGGCATTTGTTCTGTGGTACCGCTATATAATCAGGGTGGCAAGAATTAAGCTTTATGTTACCGGGCTTGAAAAGATTCCTTTTGGAACCCGCTTCCTGCTTGTTTCTAATCACTGCTCAAAGTTTGATAATTTTATTCAGTGTGCTGTTCTTAAAAGAACTCAGATTGCTTATGTTTCAAAGCCTGAAAATTTTAAAATTCCAATCGGCCGTCATTTTATGAGACGCGGTTTTTATATTCCTATTGTTCGTGGAAATCCTAGACAGGGGCTTGAAGCAATTTTGCGTGGAATTGATTTAATTAAGAGCGACAAGGTTTCTGTTGGAATTTATCCGGAAGGTTCAAGAAGTCAGGATGGTCAGCTGCAGGAATTTAAACCTGGTGCTTTTAAGATTGCAGAAAAAGCTAAGTGTCCTGTTGTAGTTGTTTCTATGGGTGGAACTCAGAATATAAGCAAAAACTTTCCTTGGAAAAGAACAATTGTTCATATGGATATTCTTGATGTTATTCAGCCTGATGTCTGGGAAAGCAAAGGTACTGTTGAAATTTCGGAATATGCACATAATCTGATTGCTAAAAATCTTGGAATGTTTGATGCGGCTTCGTAAGGGACAAAAATGATTTATATTTTTCTGAATAAACTTTCGAATAACGGAAAAGCTTCGGCAGCGCAAAGTGAACTTGAAAAAATATTTGCCGGTGAAGAATTAAAGTTTATTGATATTACCGGCATTACCAATGCTGCCGATTCCTGCAAAATGCTGAACGAAAACGACAAGATTGTTGTTGCCGGTGGCGATGGAACTTTAAGTCGTTTTGCAAATGATATTTATGAGCTTAGGCTTAAACAGGAAATTTATTTTTATACCTGTGGAAGCGGCAACGACTTTTTAAACGATATCCGTGAGCGTGTTGAAATTAAAAATAACCTTATTCCAATGAATGCCTTTCTGGAGTCACTTCCGATTGTTACTGTAAACGGGCGGCAACATTATTTCTTAAATGGAATTGGTTATGGAATAGACGGCTACTGTTGTGAAGAAGGTGACCGTATACGACGCAATTCCGACAAAAAGGTAAATTACACTGCGATTGCTATAAAGGGTCTGCTTGGTAAGTTTAAGCCTCGTAATGCAACTGTTACTGTAGACGGCGAAACTCGTGAATATAAAAAGGTATGGCTTGCTCCAACAATGATCGGAAGATTTTTTGGCGGCGGTATGATGATTACCCCTGAACAGGACAGACTTAATACTGAGCATGTTGTTTCCAGTTGTGTTGTTCATGATTCTTCAAAGCTTAAGACACTTTTGATTTTTCCTAAAATCTTTAAGGGAAAGCATGTTTCGCATACAGAGATTGTTGATATTAAACTTTGCCACGAAGTTCGTGTAGAGTTTGATAAGCCTTGTGCCCTTCAGATAGACGGTGAAACATATCTTGATGTAAAATCTTATTCTGTTAGTTATCACTAATGTGTCATTATTGTGTTTGATATTTATGTCATTGTCGGGCTTGACCCGACAATCTCTCTTTGGAGTAAACTATGTTATATATTTTTGACATGGGCGGCGTGGTGACAACCACATTTTTTCATTCGGGTAAAAATCGTTTTTTTGAAAAGCTTGGTGTAACCGCAAAGGAATTTGATGACTTTGCCAAAAAAGCCGATTTGCATTCTCTTGATATAGGCCAGATTTCTGTAAAGCAATTCTGGAATAATTATAATGATGTTGTAGCAGCAGAAAGACCTGAGTTTCCTCACGCAGAACAGGATTTATTCCGATTGTATTTTCATCCAAAACTAAACGAAGGAACTGTAGAATTAATTAAGGAACTCCGCCAGAAAAATCACCGTGTAGTCTGCGGCACAAACACAATCGACAGCCACTGGGAAAATCACATGGAGCGCGGCGACTACTCATATTTTGACCAGACTTACGCTTCGAATAAAATCGGTGTTGCCAAACCAGACCCTCAATTCTGGAAAACAATCATGATGGCCGAAGGCTATGAGCCGTCGCAGACCTATTTTACAGATGACAGATTGGATAATGTGGAGGCGGCGGCCAGCCTTGGGATTAATGCTGTTCAGTTTACAACAGCAGAGGCAGTTAGAAAGGTGTGGGGAATATAAAAAATGCCGAATCAGTAAAAACTGATTCGGCATTATAAATTTCGTGATATCGTTATGATTTTATTGCTTTGTGATTGTACCAGTAGCTGTGTTGCCTGATGATAATTCTAATGATAAAGACCAAGTAGTTCCATTATCTGTAGTTGTTCCTGCCATTGTGTGTTCGTTTTCTTCTGAACCAGAACCTGAGCCGGAAACTGTATTTCCTGTAATTGTATATGTACCAGTGTAAGTGTACAAAGAATCGCCTGTTTTTTCTTCGTTTGTCCATGCTTTAACGTTGTAAGAATTTGAAGCAGCTGTTACAGTAATATAAAGAGTCTGACCAGAAGCCCATGGATTTACAGATTGTACTACAATTGAACCTGTAAAAGTTCCTGTAAAAATATCAGTAACAGTTGTTGTTGAATTTGAATTACTATTTGAACATCCAGCAACGACAAATGGCATAAGCATAACCATCAGTAATGCAAAGAGTTGTAAAAGTTTTTTCATGGAAAAATCCTCCTGAGATTTTAATTGTTTGTTATGGGCGAAGTCGAGCATAGCGAGACTTCGCCCATAGGACTAATTCAAGTCCTATGGGTAGTGTACACTACCCATAGGACTAATTCAAGTCCTATGGGTAGTGTACACTACCCAAATTTTCTCAATGACAAAAAATCACCTTTCTGTTAATATAATATTATGAACGCAAAAATTTATCCCAGATTATTTCTAAATAAAAATGAAGAGAAAGAAATCCAGCAGGGAATGCCTTGGGTTTTTGATAATGAAATTTCTTATATAAAGCACCGTAACAGCGAAAAAGAAGAATGGAAAAATGAGACTCTGGCAGAATGTACTGTTGAAAATGGAAGTGCAGTAGAGGTTTATTCTAAGGCCGGTGGATTTTTGGGAACCGGTATTTTTAATAAGCATTCTAAAATTACTGTGCGAATAATCGGGCCGGAAAATGCGGATGTTATTTTTGCGGACACTTTTGCTTATTATGAAAAAAAGGTGCTTGATGCTTATAACATGCGCCAGATTTATTATTCAAAGGAAGATTCTTACCGTCTGATTTTTGGTGAGGCTGATTTAATTCCTGGACTTATCTGCGAACGCTTTTGTGATGAAAAGGGGAAAGTTATTCTTCTTATACAATTCCTTTCTATGAGCTGTAATGTGTTCCGTAATGAAATACTTACTGCACTGTGTAAGATTTGTAAGCCTGATGCAATTTATGAGCGTTCGGAGGCGGCTGTTAGGGATAAGGAAGGACTGCCGGAAGTGGATGGGTGGTTGGATTTGAATAAACCCGATTTTCCGGTCGTTGGTGAAGGGGGTGGTTCGACAGGCTCACCAACCCCGCGGATTACAATTGTTGAAAATGGCATTAAGCTTGGCGTGGATATTGTAAACGGGCAGAAGACCGGGTACTTTCTTGACCAGAAGTTCAACCGTAAGGCTGCGGCTCGGTTCTGTCATGGAAAGCGTGTTCTTGATACATTTACTCATACAGGTGCTTTTGGGCTTAATGCAGTTCAAGCTGGGGCGCGCGAAGTAATTTCTGTAGACATTTCGCCGGAAGCTGTTGAAATGGTAAATCATAATATCAAGCTTAATAACGCACAGGATAAAATGACTGCTGTTTGTGCAGATGTTTTTGACCTTCTTAAACAGTACGAAGCAAGCGGGGAAAAGTTTGACGTAATTATTCTTGATCCGCCGGCATTTACAAAATCTGCAAAGATGATAGAAAAGGCATATGGCGGCTATAAGGAAATAAACCTGCGTGCAATGCGCCTGCTAAATAAAGGCGGAATACTTGTTACATGTTCATGCTCTTACTTTATGGAAACAAAAATGTTCTGCGACATGATTATGCATGCGGCAATGGACAGTCATAAAAAAATACAGATTCTTGAAAAGTTTGGGGCAGGACCTGACCATCCAGTCCTTGTAGGCTATCCTAAGTCTGAATATTTAAAATGCGTGGTGTGCCGTGTCATCTAATTATAACTGTGTGATTGTGCTTGGGCCTACTGCGGTTGGTAAAACAAGCATTGGAGTTCAGATTGCTCATAAGTTCAACGGTGAAATTATTTCTGCAGATTCACGCCAGACTTACCGCCACTTAGACATTGGCTCGGGCAAAGATCTTGCAGAATACACTGTAGACGGAACACCAATACCATATCACCTCATAGACATCATTGACCTTCCAGATGAATATACAGTTTACAACTATCAGCAGGATTTTTACCGTGCCTTCAAAGATATACAGAGCAGAGGAAAGCTCCCCGTAGTAGTAGGCGGAACGGGTATGTACATAGACGCAATTGTCCGCGACTACCAGCTTGTTAATCTTCCTGAAAACCCTGAACTGCACGCACAGCTTGAAGCAACTCCGCTTGAAGAACTTGCCGCACGTCTGCTTGAGCTCCAGCCGGACCTTCACACAAAAAACGACCTTCAGGAAAAGGACCGCGTAATCAAAGCGCTTGAAATTATAGAAGCAAAGAAAGCCGGCTATGATACCACAAGTATAGAACGCCCTGAAATTAAACCTTTCATAATCGGAACAACTCTTGAACGCCCGCAGGTTTGGGAAAATATTTCTATCCGTCTGCGTGAGCGCCTGGATAACGGCATGCTAGAAGAAGTTCAGTCAATTCACGACAGCGGAATTACCTGGGAGCGCCTGGAAAAGCTTGGGCTTGAGTACCGATATTGTTCTTTATTTTTGAAAGGTGAGTTAAAAACAAAAGAACAGCTCTACGATGAGCTGTTCATTGCCATCCGCCAGTTTGCCAAAAGACAGGAAACATGGTTTCGGATGATGGAAAAAAAAGGTGTGGAAATCCACTGGCTCCCAAAAATCCAAGATAAGAAAGCCAGATGTGATGAAGCGTTTAAGCTCCTACAGCAACTTTCTCTTTGATTTCTGTAAGATAGCCTGTGCGGATGCAGCTGTCAAAGAGCTCCTTGCTGATATAATCTGTTTTAATATCTTCATAGCCGTCCATGTCGCGGAAGATTTTTACAACAAATCCGTCTTCCATTTCACGAACGATTGTCATGTAGTCTGAGTTTTTTCCTATGCTTTTAAGTGTATAGCTTTTCATTTAGTTCCTCCCTGTATGAGATTCCCGTGTCGAGCACGAGAATGACAGTTCAAATTAATTTCCCTTAATGATATTTTCGGTTATAATAAAAAATATGTTAGAAAAAAATGAAAATATTTTATATTTTGACGCACATTTTCATTTAGCAGACTGCGTATATGATGACATACCTTTGCCCGGGAATGATATAGAGTGGTATGCGTGTACATGCAGTCATTCCAAAGAGGAGTGGGAAATTACAGAGAGATTCCGAAACAAGTTCGGAATGACGGAATCCTCTGATGCTCGTCATGCTGAACTCGTTTCAGTATCTCATGACAGATTGTATGTCTCTTACGGTCTTCATCCGCAAAGTGCAGGGCACATAAACGTAAAAGGAAACGCAGACTTTCTGGAGAATCTTTTACAACAGCACAAACTCCATGCAATAGGAGAGGCCGGCTTTGATTATTTCAATGAAGAGTTCCGCAAACAAGCCGCCACTCAGGAAGAAATGTTCAACCTGCAGCTGGACCTTGCACTTCAATACAATCTTCCACTTATAGTTCACTGCCGAAAAGCAAACGAAAAACTTTTTGAATACAGTAAGCAGCTTAAAAAACTTCCTTCTGTTCTTTTTCATTCTTTTATGGGAATGCCAAACGAAGCCCGCTCTTTGCTTGACCGCGGAATAAACGCATACTTCAGCTTTGGAAAACAGGTAATGAACAATAATAAAAAAGTAATTGCCTGTGTGCGCGAGCTTCCGGAACAAGTCCTTCTTACAGAAACAGATGCTCCATGGCAATTTTTGAAAGGTGAAACTCATACAGCCCCAGAAGATATAAAAAAAATCTTTGAAGCCTTCTGCCAGATCAGGCAAACTGCCTCAGAACAACTTGCGCAAACATTAAAGAATAATTTTTATAATTTATTTTCCCAAAACAGTAACACAAAATCATAAAATCTGTTATATTAATATTATGGAAAAGAATAATAACAAAAACACAAAAGCATTTCCAATTTGTGTATATATTGAATTAATTTCAGCAATCATTTTTTCTTTATTTACTTTTGGTTATCATGCAGATATTTCGCTTGTAGCACTTCCGGTAGCTGTTTTATATACTGCAGTTACTGTTTATTTCTGCTTTTTTAAGGTGCTTTTAAAAAAAGATGCAACCCGAATCGGGGTATTTTTGCGCCTTATTCAATATCTTCCGTTTGTTTTTTTGTTCTGTTTTGTAATCAGAAGAGCCGGAAAATTTGGAGTTCCATACTGGTATGATGTTGTAACAGTAATTTTGTGGACAATCATCTTTATTTTTTCACTTATTATTCCATATTTTATAAATGAAAAGCGATTTACAAAAATCACAGAAAACTGGAATGTACCGTTCAAGAAAAAGCCAAAGCTTCATGGTGTAAAATGGGTTTTATTTGAAATTCTTGATTGGATTGATCAGCTTGTTCAGGCAGTTTTTTGTGTTCTCCTTTTCCAGATTTTTGTTCTTCAGCTTTATGTAATTCCTTCTGAATCTATGGTACCGGCTTTTCTTGTAAAAGACCGTGTTGTTGTAACAAAGCTTGACTGCGGTCCAAAGTTTCCGCTTACAGAAATAGGTCTTAATGATTTTGCAAAGTACAAACGAGGCGATATTGTTGTTGTTCGAAATCCTCATTATAAAATTGACAGAAAATCAGAAATAAAAACAGTTACTTCTCAGCTTGTTTATATGCTTACTTTTATGGCTGTAAACCTGAATACCGATGAAAACGGAAATATGAAATATGATCCGCTTGTAAAACGAGTATGTGGAGTTCCCGGAGAACAGCTTGTAATGCAGGATGGTGTTTTATACAGACGTACAAAAGATGATGATACATTCACGCCTGTTAATGAAGATACAAAATTTGCCTGCTGGGATTTGTCGTCATTAAACAGCACTATTGCAAAAAAAGTTGAAACATTCCCGCTTGCATCTATTCAGCCTAATCGTGCCGGTACAAATCTTCAGACTGTAATGAAATCGGCAGCAGAAAATTATGAAACAATGATTGAGTTTGAAGAAAAGAGACGTAACTATGATCTTGAAAGTGCCGCATTCCGTGCAAAAGAAATTGTTCGTGTCGTATCAAATCTTTCATATGGCAAAAATAATAAAGGAAACTATACAACTCCGGATTCTTTGAATGAATATGATTTATTCAAAGGAATGGCTTTTGTAGATGTTGCTAAACAGATTATTAGTTCATCTGATGCATTAGAGTGGTTTAATACCTTTATGACTTCTTGGATAGATGCTAAAGATCATAATCGTGATATTTATTCAGAAAGCAACTTTCGTCTGAATGTTATGACAAAAATGTATTATGGTGAACTCATATCACGCTGTGTTTATCTTTTAAGGAACAATAATTCTGATTCTGCAATTGATAATGATTATGCAATAAATGATTTAATTGACGAAGTTCAGATTCTTGACTGGTATATCCGCGGACTTTTAGATTCACGCAATATGCCTGTTTTCCCTTCTAATGATTCAAACGGGCAGCCTCAATATATTCCTGAAGATTCGTTCTTTATGATGGGAGATAACCGCTTTAATTCTCTTGATTTCCGTCATTCTGCAGAAGAATTTGAAGCAGTATTAACAACAGAGGATCCACATTCAGTAACATATACTTCATTGATGGATCCTCATTATGTAAATAAGCGTCTTATAATTGGAAAACCTACTTACCGATTCTCACCGGCAAGTAGAAGAGGTACTGTACAGCCTCGTTAGCGTCCACAACACTGTTTATATTTCTTTCCGCTGCCACAAGGACATGGATCGTTGCGTCCTACCTTTGGCATTGTGCGGCGTACTGTAGCATTTGCACTTTGTGTTCGTGTCTGCATTGCTCCGCTTGCGGCCTGTCTGCGTGCTGCATCACCGCTAAATGCTGATTGAGCTGATCTTTCTGCTGTGTTTGCCTGAACTGAAGCTCCAAACTGCTGTGCATCTGAGTGCTGGGCGTTCATAGCATTGTTCTGTGCTTCAAGCATGCGTCGTCGGTGTTCTGCGGCTTCCGGTGAAAGCTGAATCTTAACCTTGAATACGCGTGACATTACAGAATTACGGATTGTATTCATCATTTCGTAGAAAATGTTAAAGCCGTCAATCTTATATTCTGTAAGCGGGTTCTTTGAACCGTAAGAACGAAGACTTACAGCTTCACGAAGTCCTTCCAAAGTTTCAAGCTGGTCCAGCCACTTGCGGTCAATAATCTGAACATACTGGTAACGGATAAACATGTTGAAGTTTTCTTTACCGGCAAGTGATTCTTTTTCTGTAATATCGTTCTGGAGCTCTGCTATAACTGAGTCACGTGTCATTCGTTCTGCAGGAAGCTGAAGTCCAAAGTTAGAGCGGATTGCTTCATTAAGCTCTGCAAACGGTGTATTGTCGTTGCGGCTTCTTTTAGCAGCAGCTTCATATTCGTCAAACAAATCATTAACTAAATCTTTTGCGTTGTTCATTACGCGCTCAGAAAGATTTTCATCTGCAAGGAGTTGGTCTCTCTGCTCGTAAATAACAGAACGCTGTTCGTTCAAAACATCATCGTAGTCGAGCAAATGCTTACGAATTTCAAAGTTGCGGTCTTCTACTTTCTTCTGGGCGTTTTCAATACCTTTGTTGAGCCATGGGTGATCAATTGGTTCACCAGGTTTCATACCAATACGGCTCATCATAACCTTCATTTTTTCACCACCAAAGAGGCGCATAAGGTCATCATCCATAGAAATAAAGAACTTTGAACGTCCTGGGTCACCCTGTCGTCCGGAACGTCCACGCAGCTGATTATCGATACGGCGTGATTCATGGCGTTCAGAACCAATTACATAAAGACCACCAAGATTCTTTACTTCTTCGTAGTCCTTTTTCCAGTTTTCTTTTTCTATTTTTAGAGCTTCCTGGTACTGTTCTTCTGTTGCATTTGTACCGGCACGTTTTCTTGCACGGAATTCAGGGTTACCACCAAGCTTAATATCGGTACCACGACCAGCCATGTTTGTAGCAATTGTAACGGCACCCTTTGCACCTGCTTCTGCAATAATCAAAGCTTCGCGTGCATGGTTCTTTGCGTTCAATACTTCGTGGCGGATTCCTTTGCGTGTAAGAAGGGCATCAAGGATTTCTGATTTTTCTACAGAAACTGTACCAACAAGAACAGGCTGTCCTCTGTCGTGTGCAGCTTTAATTTCTTTTGCAATAGCTTCCCATTTATCCTGTTCGTTCAAGTAAACTTCGTCGTTTTCATCTACACGGGCTACAGGAAGGTTAGTAGGAATTGCAACTACATCAAGACCGTAAATTTTGTTAAATTCAACTGCTTCTGTTGCGGCAGTACCGGTCATACCAGAAAGCTTGTCGTACATACGGAAGAAGTTCTGGAAGGTAATAGTTGCCATTGTACGGTTGCGCTGTGCAATGCGGATATGTTCCTTTGCTTCAATAGCCTGATGAAGTCCGTCTGAATAACGGCGTCCTTCAAGAACACGTCCTGTAAATTCATCAATAATCTGAACCTGACCATCTTTTACCATGTAATCAACATCGTTGTGGAAAAGCAGGTGAGCGCGCAAGGCCTGTGTAAAGTAGTGTGTATATTCAAAGTTTTCTTCGTCCTCAAGTGCTCCGGTAATGAGGTTATGCTTGTGAAGGATTTCATTAAGGTGGAGCATACCCTTGTCTGTGAAGGAAACGCGCTTTGATTTTTCATCAAGAGTATAGTCACCTTCAATGGCGGCACGCTGTTCAGGAGTCATAAAGGTTTCGTCTGGATATTCACCTGTTTTAGGGTCCTTTGCAACTTCTTTGAGTTCTCCTACATATTTATCAACTTCGTGATATTTGTAAGTATCATCTTCGCCGGCACCAGAAATAATAAGTGGAGTACGGGCTTCATCAATCAAAATAGAGTCAATTTCGTCGACAATACAGAAGTTAAAGCCGCGCTGAACTTTGTTTTTAAGGTCAATCTGCATGTTGTCGCGCAGGTAGTCAAAACCAAGCTCGTTGTTTGTTCCGTAAGTTACATCACAGTTATAAGCTGCACGGCGGGCGTCGTTATCCATGTTAGAAAGGATAGAACCTACTGTCATGCCAAGATATGCAAAAACAGGGCGCATTGTGTCGGCATCGCGTTCGGCAAGGTAATCGTTGACTGTTACTACATGAACGCCTTTTCCTGTAAGTGCGTTAAGGTAAGAAGGTGCAACTGCAACAAGAGTTTTACCTTCACCGGTTTTCATTTCTGTAATACGGCCCATATGAAGGTTAATGGCACCCATAATCTGTACATCAAAGTATCGTTCCCCACGCACACGGCTGGCAGCTTCTCGTACAAGCGCAAATGCTTCCGGCAAAATATCATCAAGAGTTTTACCTTCGGCAAGTTCCTTCTTAAAACGTTCTGTCTGTTTTGGATATTCTTCTGCCGGCAGTGATTTTGCCCATTCTTCTTTTGCATTTACTGCGGCTAAAATTGGTTTAAGTGCTTTTACGTCACGGTCGTTCTGCGAACCGAAAATCGCAGTCAGGATTTTATCAATAATCATGCTGTTTTCCTTAAAATTTTATAATTATTCTATTATATATAATATAATACTTTTTTACTACTATATGGAAAAAAAAATGAAATCAATATATAATACTTTTTAATGAAAAAACGAATTAATCATTTTATTAATATATTTATTTTTTTGATATTATTTTTTCTATCATCGTGTGGAAAAAACGGAACTATCCAGTCAATCAGTGAAACTGAGCTTTTTACGCTTAATTATGGAAATTTTGAAGAGCAGCTTAGTGTGGCAGATTTGAATGATGTAGGGAATATCCGGCTTGGAATTGCCATGCGGGACGGATTTTTTTATATTGTAGACGGATATTCTAAGAAAATCATGGAATTGAACTCTTACGGCGATATGCTTTCGCTATTTTATAATGAAGATTCAACTACAAGTGAATTTATAAAAAAAGATCCGGCAGTTGCAGAAAATATCCACTGGGAAATATCTTATCCTTTTGATTATCCAGGACAAATTGCGCTTGATTCTAATAAATGTATATATGCGGTTTGTACAATCCCAAGAACAAGACAGGAACAGGGAGAAGGAGGAATCCTTTACAGTCAGGCAGTACTTCGAATTACTAGAGACGGTTCCAGCGTTGATTATATTGGTCAGCAGGGACCTGGAGGAACACCATTCCCATATATTCGTAAAATATATACAACAGAAAAAGATGAGCTTGTTGTAGTAAGTAATTCTACAGACGGTCTGATTGTTTACTGGTTTGGAACAGACGGATTTTTGCGTTATATGATTCCAATCAGTACAAATAACACTCCTGTAGTAGAAAATACAAACTCAGACAATGAAAGTTATTTTACGCTCGAAAATGTAATTCCAGACCCGAATGAATATCTTTTGTATGTAAAGGTTGATTATTATTCTTCTTTTGTTGATGCAGATTCAAAGGTTCAATCGGGAATTAATTATACTCAGACACTGCTTTATCCGCTTTACTGCGATACCGGAGTCTACGGTGAACCTGTTTCGATTCCTCCTTATGAAGAATCAATTGTTGTAGATTACAGTAAACTCACTTATAAAATTCCTTATGATTTTTTGGGTGTAACAAAAAACGGCTGGAAATTCTTTATAATCAAAACGGAAGAAGGCTTTACAGTTGAAATGATTCAGAACGAATCGCAGAAAATCCTTCACAGGAACTTTGAATTAAATCATTCAGATAACCTTTTTTATGATATGACATTATCTTCAGATGGTATTATTACAGCACTTTATGTAGATAAAGAAAAAGCACGTGCCGTCTGGTATAGAACCGACAGTCTTATTGATGCAATCCTGAAGAACTAAGAGGCATATAAACCGAGGCGGGCAATTTAAATGTTTGAAGAAGTTGATGAAGGACATGTACAAGGCGAAGAAAAGCTTGTATTCCGTTACAACAGGGAAGAACGCATAAAAAATGCACCTCAAATTGTGCGCGATGCTTATGATGGAAAAATGAATCCTGTACGCGGTTTTAAGGTTCTTTGGGTAAATAAATCAAACAGATATATTCTTCTTTCACTTGTCATTTTTATTGGTTTTGTGTGGGTTTTTACGGCAATCAGTAATACAAAAAGCTATGCTAAAATAAATAACATCGCCTTTGAAATTAATGCTTTTTCGTTCCAGGATGAAGTTTATGTTACGCTTAAAGTAAATGACAAAAAGGCAGATGAGAAAAGTGCGCCTGTAAAAGTTGATGCAGAAGTTTTTTTTATAAATAATGATAATCAAATTGTTGAAAAGAAAGAACTTTCGCTTGTGTATGGCTATGGAGAACAGACTTTAGCGACAAAAACCCGGGATTATGATATAATCAGAGTAGATGCAATTATTGATGCAGCAAACAAAGAAAAAGAAGTTACTGTGGCAGTAAAGCATTAATCAGGGAGATTTTGATGAGCCGTTCGGTTGCCTGTATAGATTACAGAAATGGAAAAATCCTAATTGCAAAAAGAATAGCACATGGAGAAATGGGTGACAGATGGGAGTTCCCCGGCGGTAAAATAGAAAAAGGTGAAGATTTTACAGCAGCAATAAAACGCGAAATGCAGGAAGAGTTTGGTTGCGGCAGTAAGGTTTTTGAACGGCTTGCAGAAGGCTCTTTTGAACATAAAGGAAAAACTTGTTCTGTAGTTGCATTCAGAGTACAGCTTGAAAATGATGGAATTAAAATTCCGTTTAAGCTTACAGAACATACTCAAACTGCCTGGGTAGAACCTTCAGAAATAAACAGATTAGCTTTTGTAGATTCAGATTTAAATATTTTTAGTCAGATAAAAAAATCACTTGGTATTGCGGAGAAATAAATTGAAAAGGTTGTGGGTTTGTATTTTACTGATTTTTAGTGTGCTCATAATATCATCCTGTAAAAAAAATAAGGAAGAAGTGATTGAGATTAATGAAACACATCCTCTTTCGCTTGCTCCGGATGTTGAATGGGCTTTAGTAACAGATCCTTATGCTGCCTACCGTGGTGATATTGATTGGAATGCAGAAATTACGAGTCATTGCCGCCGTGGAGATATTCTTCAGGTATATGCAAAATCAATAGATAAAGACAAAACAGTATGGTACAAGTTCGAAGACGGCTGGCTCCCGGAAACTTGTCTTTCTATTTATTCAAACAGATACAAGGCACAGTCTGCTGCTGAAAACCTTAAGGATTAATAATGAGTCTTATAATTGCAGAAATTGGAACAGCACATGGAGGATCGCTTGAAAAAGCAAAGGAGCTTGTAGATGCAGCTGCAGGCGCCGGGGCAGATGTCATTAAGTTTCAGTGGGTTTATGCAGATGAAATTTTACATCCGAATACAGGTTTTGTAGAGCTTCCGGGTGGAAAAATCCGCTTATATGACCGCTTTAAGCAGCTTGAATGCCCGCCGGACTTTTACCGCCAGATGATTGATTATGTTCACAAGGCCGGTTGTAAGTTCTGCTGTTCACCGTTTGGGCTTCGTAGTCTTGATGAGCTTATTGAATTAAAGCCTGATTATGTAAAGGTTGCTTCGCCAGAGTTGAATCATTTTCCTATGCTTAAGCGTCTTGCTGAACATAGAAAACGTCTGGGTGCGGGTAGTGTGCCTGTTATACTTTCGAGCGGTGTAAGTAAATTATCTGATATTGAAAAAGCAATAGAAATTGTTGGAACAGACAATGTAAGTCTTCTTCATTGTATTACAAGTTATCCGGCGCCTGAAAGTGAATATAATCTTAAAGTAATTAGTACTCTTGCGGGGCAGTTTGGAATTGAATGCGGGGTTAGTGATCACAGTCTTGATCCAATTCTGGTGCCATGTCTTTCAATTGCCTGCGGCGGTACTGTTATAGAAAAGCATATCTGTCTTAGCAAAAAAGATTCAGGACTTGATGATCCTGTTGCACTAGAGCCGGAACAGTTTGCCATGATGGTTCATTGCGTTCACCAGACAGAAGCAACATTCCGTCATTACGGAAATGAAGTTGGTTTTGAACGTGTCCTTTCGCAGCTTGGTGAACAGTTTGGTCGTGAACGTGTTTTGGAAGTACTTGGAGATGGGGTAAAAAAACTTGCCCCGGCAGAAGAAGCAAATTATGGCCGTACCAACCGAAGCCTGCATTATATGCATGATATGAAGGTCGGCGATGTCATTCGTGCAGAAGATATAGGCGTCCTGCGAACAGAAAAAATCCTTACACCGGGTTTGACTCCGGATTGGCTTGATAGGGTTGTAGGCGCTAAACTCGTTTGTGATGTTGAATCAGGGCAGGGTGTAAAAGAAGAAGAAATCAGCCGATAGAATCTGCTATACGTTTCATTGCACAAAGAGTCAGATCTTTATCAACGAAGTCAAACGCATCTGTAATTGGCTGCAGCATACTGTTGAGCCCGCCTGTGGCAATAACTTTTATATCTTCCAGGCGGCAGCCGGTTTCTTTTACAAGGTCTTCCTTCATCTGTTTAACAAGACCTTCGACTAACCCTTTATAACCAAGAACAATACCACTCTGAACTGCAACAACTGTATTTTTTCCAAGACTAGTTGGCGGAATGTCCAGCGGAATTGCCGGAATTTGTGCTGTATTTGCAAAAAGTGAGTTGAAGGCTGTTCGTATACCAGGTGCAATTGCAACCCCGGCAATGTTTGCGTTTGCGTCTATTGCCGTAAAAGAAAGGGCTGTTCCAAAGTCTGCAATGATGCAGGGGCATTTGTAGCGGCACCAGGCTTCAAGTGCGTCGCAGTAAAGGTCTGTTCCAATTTCGTGAACTGCAGTTTCTGGCAGCTTGAGCGGGAACTTTGAATAAATATCCGGGCCTATAATCAAAGGTTTTTTGCCCGAAATATGCTGCGAAACAATTACAAATGGACCAATAAGAGCCGGAACAACAGTGCTTAATACAACTGTCTTTATTTTAGAAAAATCAATATCAACATCGCGGAAAAGAGGACGGAGCAGTGAAAAATATTCATCACCGGTACGCTTGAGGTCTGTGCTTATGCGCCAGGTGTAAGCAAGCTTGTCGCCGTCAAAAAGAGCAGTTTTTATGTTTGTGTTGCCTATGTCGAATATGAGTGTCATTTTATAACTAATTCTCCGTCTTTAAACTGGGCGAATTTTGTATATCCCTGCTTTTCAAGCATATCATACTGTGGGCCCGGCTTTTTGGCTCTTTTAATAATTGCAACGCTGTAATCTGCACGGAGCTTTTCTGCTGCTGCAATAACTGTTGGAAATTCAACCTGATCATCATAGAGCAGTGCGCATTTTTCTTTTTCGCCCGGAATTTTATAGCCTGTTTCAGAAAGAATAAGGCAAAGGCGTTCAAAACCAATAGAAAATCCTACTGCCGGAATCTGTTGACCAAGGAATTTTCCGATCATATTGTCATAACGGCCGCCGCCACCAACAGCACCGCCAAAATCAGGACTACCTATTTCAAAAACAACGCCTGTGTAATAACCTTGTCCACGAACGAGGTTTGGTGAATACTGAATTTTGTATTTTCCACCTGCAATTTTTTCTACAGTAGAAATAATGTATTTAAGGTCGTCACCGATTGAGCTTTCGGCACATTTAGAAATAACTGCATCAAGTGTAATTGCGTTGCCGGAAGAAATAAAATCAACAAGAGCTTTAATTGCTCCATCTGGAAGCTGTTTTTCACGGAGCTCTGCTTCTACACCCTGGGCACCAATCTTGTCCATCTTATCAAAAGTGATACAAACTGAATCCAAAGTTTCCGGAGCAAAGCCCATAGTCTGTAGCATGTTGCGTAAGATTCTTCGGTCATTGATGTTTATAATAAAATTATTAAAACCAATATTCAAAAGTGCGCGTGCTGTAACGTCAATAAGTTCAACTTCGGCATTGCAGGATGTATCGCCAAGAATATCAATATCACACTGAACAAACTCGCGGTCACGTCCTTTCTGAGGTCGTTCTGCACGGAATACTCTGTCTGTCTGAATTACCTTAAACGGGAACTGAAGCTTATCTTTGTTGGCAGAATAAAATCTTGAAAGAGGAAGTGTAAGGTCATAGCGCAGGCCCATATCAGAAAGTGCTTTTTCTTCTACAGGTGTAGCTTCAAGAGCAGTCTTAAGCTTGTCGCCGCGTTTGAGCACCTTAAAAATGAGGTTTAAGTTATCACCACCGTCACTTTTATCAAGGTTTTCTGCATCCTCAAGCATTGGAGTAGAGATACGTTCAAAGCCACTGGCACGGTATGTCTCCAAAATCTTTCCCTGAACATAATCACGCAGTCTCTGCTCTGCCGGCAAAATATCTTTCATTCCTTTAAGTGCATTAATCTTCATAAAATCCCCTGTCATTGTCGGGCTTGACCCGACAATCTAATAATAAAATAGTTGAAAACAAATTGCAATAATATTAAAATAGAATAAAATAATCTTTAGAAGGTAAAAAAATGAAAAACATTCAGAATAAGTGGCTTCGCGGTGCTATACCGGCGCTTCTTCTTCACTGCAGTATTGGTACTGTTTACTGCTGGTCTATTTTCAGTCAGGAAATTGCAAACTACATCGGATTTTCTAAAGGTGCAGTTGAATGGGCATTCAGCTTTGCAATCTTCTTCCTTGGTATGTCTGCTGCTTTTTTAGGCGGACTTGTAGAAAAGAACATCCATAAGTCATCACTTATTGCTTCAATTACATTTGCTCTTGGTATGGCTGGAACCGGATTCTTTATCTGGTACGGTGGACGCAGTCTTCAGGCAGGCCACCCAAGCGTACTCGCTCTTGTAGGTATTTACATCAGCTACGGATTTATAATGGGTATTGGTCTTGGAACAGGTTACCTTTCTCCTGTAAAGACACTTATGCTCTGGTTCAAAGATAAAAAAGGTCTTGCAACCGGTCTTGCTGTAGCAGGCTTTGGTGCAGCTAAGGCAATTGCTTCGCCTATCATGCAGGGAATGCTCGACAAGATGGGCGACACTGGTATTTACAAGATGTTCTATATTCTTGCAGCTGTTTACTTTGTAATGATGTTTGTTGGTCACCTTATTCTTGCTAAACCTGAAGGTTGGGTTGAACCACAGAAAAAGTCAAAGGAAGAAGGAATTATTGCAACTCTCAAGACAGAACCAATTGCTTCTTACATTGGTATCTGGCTTATGTTCTATATCAACATCACCTGTGGTCTTGCAATTATCAGTCAGGAAAAAATGATTGTTAAGTGTGTAGGACTTGGTGCTTATGCTGGTCTTATTTCTACAATTTCTGCTTTGTTCAATGCCGGTGGTCGTCTTGGATTCTCTGCATGGGCAGACAAAATGAAGGACCGCAACACTGTTTACAAGATGATTTTTGCACTTTCAATTGTTTCCACATTGATTGTTCTCTTTACAAAGGGAATTGCAAACGGTGCAGGTAACGTAGCACTCATCATCTTTGTACTTGCTTTGATTTTCATTGTAAACGCAGGCTACGGTGGCGGATTCTCTAACGTTCCAACACTTCTTTCTGACCACTACGGTATGGGTAACATTTCTGCAATCCACGGAATCACACTTTCTGCCTGGGCATTTGCAGGATTGACAGGAAACCAGATGGCTTCTTACATCGTAAACCACGTAGGTGAGTTTGTAGAAGTTTCTGGCGTTAAAGCAAACCCACAGGGATATCAGACAGTACTTATCGTAACAACTGTTTTGTATGCTGTTGCTATGTGCTTGAGCTTGTTCCTTGTTAGACCTATGAAAAAAGTGCAGGCTGCTGCATAGTAGTGTCATTGTTGAAAATTGAATAAATATGTCATTGCCGGGCTCGACCCGGCAATCTGTTTTTAAAGGAAGATTCCCGCGTCAAGTGCGGGAATGACAATATCGTCAAGTGCGAGAATGACAATATCGTCAAGCGAGGGAATGACGGAACATTGCAAAGTCAAGTGCAACAATAGACTTCATGTGGCGACTTTAACCCCAAACATTTTCTAGGACGATTATTTAGAAGCGAAACGATGGCTTCTAAATAATCGTCATCCAAATTTCTAAAG
>JAEEGK010011826.1_pt1 | contig 19884 bp, 12 predicted proteins | sample 8958771 | NCBI WGS metagenome assembly JAEEGK01 (sample SAMN16246547, study PRJNA631951) | gut metagenome | biome: gut microbiome; feature: rumen; material: SC-attached | host: Bos | place: Iran: Karaj | collected 2018-10
TAATTTATTATTTAACTAGTAAAATTTTTTATATATAAAATAAACAAAATTATGTATATTGATAATTATTAAAAAAATGATTGAATTTAATTTTTTTTAATTTCCAAAAATTTTGATTATAAAAACTCTCAATTATTCCTTATTCCTAATTAATAACTAAATATAAATAAAACAATTTAAAAAAATATTTATTTTGGAATTTTTTATTATATTTAAAATTAATTAATTAATAATATAAAAAATTATAGACATAATAAAATAACAAAATAAATAAAATATAAATAATATTAATAAATACCAATCATTTCATCAATAATAAAAATATGGCAATTATTATAAAAATAAGCTTCTTTAACAGTTTTTCTAGAATCAATAACTTCACCAAGAAAAATAACAAAGTAAAAATTTTTATTCTCACTTCCCATAATTTGCTCAAGAATATCCATAATTCTCATATTAACAGAAACATCAATAGTAATAGGATTCATAATAATAGATAAATTATAATAATTAATACTAATATAATTATTATTATTATTTTTAGAAATTTCTTTTGCTTTCTCTCTTTCTTTTTTAATATTTTCAATAAATAATTTATATTTTTCATTTTCTTCTTTATTCATTTTAGCGTATTTAAAAATATATTCTTTAACTTTTAATAAAAAATCACCATAATTTTCTTTTTCTCTTGTCATAATAAAAGCATTTTCATTTAAAACACCAAAATAATAAAATTGATCTCTTAATAATAATAAATAAGTTCTAATTGCAATATAAATTAAACCATAAGAAGGTTTCCAACAAGAATTAATTTGTAAATAAGCATAACCATTTTTAATAGAAATATTTTGATGGAAAATTTTAGTTAAAAATTCTAAAGAAAGTGGTTCAAATGGATATAATTTTGGTATTGAAATTTCTGCTTCAAAAATACCATTTTCATAAGGAGAATTTTCAGGACCAAATATTGTTATTTTAAAATGTGTTTTGTCTGATGTTTCTTCTATTATAAAACCAAATTCTTTATATAATATGTTTTCCATTTTTTTGTAGTTTTGAATTTCATTTGGAATTCTTTTTGTAAACATTATTTTATTATAACCTTTGTTAATGTATTTTTGAAGATTATCCATTTTTTTATTTTTTTTACTTCAAAAAAAAATTTTTTAATATTTTTTTAAATTATATAAAATTTAAATTTTATTATTTGATAATATTTCATTATAACTAATTCCATTCTTTGATAAAAATAATTCAGCTTTATTAATTATTATCATATAACTTTGTATTTTATTACTTTCTTCTTTTCTTAAATAATATAAAACAATAAAAGTAACTGACATTTTTTTATATTCTTTAATATTAATTCCTTTCAAATACTTTTCAACTAAATTATAAATTTTTTGATATTTAGAAATAATAAATTTTGTTTTTTCATTTTCATTCCAACATCCATCAATAATATCTTGAGTAAGAATCATATCATTTAAATTAAATTGTTTCTTAACTGATTCAACTTTTTCTTCTCTTAGTTCTTTTTTATTATAATTATTTATTTTTTTAACATTTTTATTTGAATCACTACTATTCCATTTAAAGAAATTAAAAAAACCAAAACCACTAGCACCTTTTTTAGGACAGCTTTTTACACTAAAATCTTCACACATATACATTTTTTCAGATTGAACACTCAATTTATCATCAAATTTATAATCATTTTTTATAGAGCTTTTTATAGATGCTAAACACAATAGATCATCTGCAGTTGCTCTTAGATTATATGAAATATTATTAGAGTAATTTTTATAAGCTAGATTTATATTTGATGTATCATAATATGTATCTTTTATTAGTTGATTATTTGATTTCATTTCTAAATTTGAGTTTTCTTCATTTTCAAATTCTGCATATAATGTACTATTTTTTGATAAAACTTGATATTCTTTTGCTAATTTTTTTTCTTCTTCTTCATTTATATTATTATTATATTTTAATATTGTTCCCATTATAATTTTTCCTAAAGAATCTCCATCATTTAATTTATGAATATTTTCTTTATTAAAATATAAATTTTCTTCCATTTCAGATTCGTTATCTTTAATTTTAAAATTAATTTCAATATCTTCATTTTTATTACCTTCAGAAATAAAAGAAAACATAATAATTTCATCTTCATAAATAATATCATTAATAGGTTGGCATTCAAATTTAACTTTATTCTCACATTTAAAAATAGGATCAATATAATAATTATTCATACAATTATTTAAAGTTTGAATAACAACATTATTAATTTGATTAATATCACTTACAAAATTATAACTTCCTTTTCCTAATCTTCCACAAGTTTCAATTAATTTTTTATCAAAAGAATTTCCAATTCCTATAGATTGAATTCTAAACAAATTATTATTTTTTGATATTAATTCAAAACATTGTTTTGAATCTGAAACTTCACCATCGGTTAATAAAAAAATATTTCTTGGTAAATGAATATTTTTATAATCATCTATAGAATTTACAAAGATATTTTTTAAAGGTTGTGAAATATTAGTTCCTCCTTTATCTGCATAAATTTTTTTAATAAGATTAAATGTTTCATTTATATTTTCTCGACTATATAAAACTGGTTTATTATTATATTTTTCAAAACTAGATCCAAAACCAATTAATTGATAATAGGAATCTTTAGGAAGTGATTGAAGGAAAATTAATAATGATTCACATACTAATTTTATTGGATTTCCTCCCATTGAAGCACTTTGATCTATTAAAAATATAAATAAACCTGGATTTGAATTTATTTCTGATTTATGTGCTAATTCTGAATATAAAATATTGTTTCTTTCGTCTGGTAAATCTGAATTGTAATTTATTTTAAATGAATTATTTTTTGAATATAAATAACTTAAAATGTAACTTGTTTCATTTTTTTCTTTATTATATTGGGAATATAAATTTATTTCATTTGAATTTTCTGTTCTAAATGTTATTGAAAACGGAATATCATATTTTAAATTATCTTTTTTTTCATATATAATATTACATTTTGTGAAATTATCACTAAATTCTCTTGAATAACTTTCATTTGGATTTAAATTTCTTGTTATTAATCTTGTCATTTTTGATAAGGTATTAATTTCAATATTTGCTTTTAATAATTTTTTCTGGTACTGAATTTGAGGAAAATCATCCATAATAGTATAACATAAACACATATCATTTGTAGTTAAAAATTGAGTAAAATAACATTTTAATTCTAAAGTTTTATTAGGTAATAAATTCCCAATTGATATTTTATATGAATTTGATTTTTCATTGTATGAAGAAATTATTCCTGTATTTCCTTTTGCAATTGCATCAGTATATTTTTCTTCTGCTTTTTCTTTTCCTATTATTTTTGACACACATACTTTTTTTCCTATTTTTGCTATGAATTTATTTAATTGAATTTCTGGATGCAACGGAATGACAAATGAAATTTCTACTGGCTCAGGAAATTTATTTATAAAATATTCTTTTACTTCTGTTGTTGCATATGATTCATTTATTTTTATATCTAAAAATACTGTATCATATGGGTTTTCTTCTTCTATTATATAATCTTCTTCTTCTTCTTCTTCTTCTTCTTCTTTTTTTATTTCTTTTTCTTTATTTATTTCTTCTTTTTTATTTAATTCTTCTTCTTTATTTTTTTCTTCTTTTTTATTTAATTCTTCTTCTTTTTTTATTTCTTCTTCTTTATTTTTTTCTTCTTCTTTTTTTAATTCTTCTTCTTTATTTATTTCTTCTTTTTTATTTATTTTTTCTTCTTTTTTTATTTCTTCTTCTTTTTTTAATTCTTCTTCTTTATTTATTTCTTCTTTTTTATTTTTTTCTTCTTCTTTTTTTATTTCTTCTTCTTTTTTTAATTCTTCTTCTTTTTTTATTTCTTCTTCGTTTTTTATTTCTTTTTCTATATTTATTTCTTCTTCTTTTTTTATTTCTTTTTCTATATTTATTTCTTCTTTTTTTAATTCTTCTTCTTTATTTGTTTCTTCTTTTTTATTTATTTCTTCTTCTTCATTTATTTCTTCTTTTTTATTTTTTTCTTCTTCTTTATTTATTTCTTCTTCAATTTTAGGTGGATTAGATTCCATTTATTATTGATTTTATAATAGATATTTATATATTTTTATTATATTTTATTATACAAAATTAATTATTTATATTATAAAATATATTAATTAAAAAATTTATAAATAAATAAATAATTTTTAAATTAATAAAAATTATTTTAACGATATATATTTTAATATATATAAATTGTTAAAATAAATACTATTTTTAAAATAAATTTTCTTCAGAAATATATTCAAAATTTTCTTCTAATTCATTTGCTCTTATTTTTCTTTTTTTATGAATTATTTTATATAATAAACTAATTAGAAAAACTATAATAAGTAAACAAACAATAGTCAAAATTTTAAAAAAATAATCATTTTTGTTTTTATTAAAATTAGTATAAATCCCAATAATTTCTCTTTCTTGATCAAAAACTAATTGAAATTTTTTTAAAAAAGGAACACCTAAAACCCAATCATATGAACTTCTTTTACGAAAACCAATTAAAAAATACAATTTTTTATCTTTCAAAATAAACAAATCATTATAATCTAATTCAAAAGTATAATTCATTATTTTTTGATAAAATTTCAATTTAGGAAATTTACCAATCTCAATATTACTATTACATTCAAAAAAATAAATTAAATTATTATCACTTAATTTATATTCACAAATTTCTTTTTCAATATATTCTTTAAAGAAAGTACTATTAATTATTTTTAAATAAGTATTTCCTCCTATACAAATTCCATAATTTAAAGAAATAATAACTTTAACTTTATTTTCTATTACTTCTTCATTATTAAATACTTTTTCAATTTGAAATTTCCATTGAAAAAAATTGTCAAAATCTAAAATTTTAGTATATTGAAAATCTCTTAAAATAAAATTATTATTATATATATGAGGATAATCACCAATTATAATTTGACCAGAATTTTCATTTTTAAATTTAATAGTAAAAGTATATGAAGAAATAATATTTTTTTCTTTTAATTGATATAAAAAATTATATTTTTGTTTTGAAGGAACTGTTTTTAACATAAAACCTAATCCTGAAGGAAATGGTTTTAAATTATAATTACAATTTGTTGCATATATAAATGTAATATTTGATAAGATTATATTTTTTCCTTTTATATTTAAAAATTGAAGAATATCTTTTGATAATTTTCCTTTTATAAATTCTTCATCAGAAGAAAAATTCATATCATTTGATTCAAAATTAAATGTTGATGATAAATTAATATCAAATTGTTTTGGTATATAATAATCTGAAATATAAAATGCTCCTTTGTTTAATGTTATATAACTTTTTATTTTTTGATATGGAGTTCCTACTGAAATATTTGTATACATTAAATTTTCAATTATGTCTTTTGTGAAATTAAAAGGTTTTTTTTCTTCATTTTTTTCAAAAGGTATTATTAGGATTTCTGTTTTTAATATACTTAATAATGAAGTAATTAAGATTAAATTCAAACTCATGATTTTTTATATTATTATGTTATTTTTTTTTTTAAAAAAGAAATTTTTATTTTAGATTTGAACTTCTTGAATATTTTTTTAATATTTTTTTTAAGTAAAATCAAATATTTTATATATTATACATTAAATTTTATTTTCTTTAAAAATAAATTAAAAATAAATTACCATTAATTATTGAATATTAATTGTTTTAAATAATAAGCAAATTCAAAAAGAATATTTTCATATTTTTTATCTTTTAAATCATCTTGAATTTCATTTTTATAATTTTTAATACTTAAATTAATAATATTAAAATATTTTTCAGGTAAATTTTTTAAACCCCATAAACCACCATTTTCTTTAGATAAAATTAATTTTTCTCTTATAAAAGCATAAACTCTACATAAATTTAAAATAAAATAAACAGGATTCTCAAAAATTTCTTTATCTGCATTTTCAATATCAAATAAAATACTTTTTAAATAATATTCCTCATTAACATCTCCAAAAACTTCATTAATATTTTTTCCAAATATACAAAAACCAAATTTTTTTAATATAGTAAAATGAGAAGCTAAATCAAAATCATTTCCATTTAATTTTTCACATAAGAAAGATAAATTATTTTTAAATTCTTCTTTATATGAATTTGAATAATGTAAAATATAAGGAGTTGGATATATAAAATTTATACAATTTTTTTCTAATATTACACTCATTTCAAAACCTTTTTTAGGTGAATTTTTATCATTGTCTAATAAAATTTTTATTAATTGTTCTTTTTCATTTAATTGTATATCATTTTTTATTATTACTAAAAAATCTATATCACTTTTTTCCCAATTAAAACATTTAAAAGCTAAAGAACCATGAATATAAATTCCTATTAAGTTATCGTTTAATATTTTTATATACTCATTTTTTATAATTTCTAATAATTTTAATGCTTTTTGCATTTCTAATCAGTTAAAAAATAAAAACATTTAAAGTATAAAGTATTATTTAATATTTAAAGAATAAATTTTATAAAATGGGTTCAATTATAGATTATCCTTTGAATAATGAAAATAATAATGATGAAGAAATTTTTCTTCCTCCAAATGAAAATTATCAATTAATTAAAAAGTCACATCTTTCTGCAGCAAATTATATATATAAAAAATATTTTTGTGAAAAAAAAAATAAAAAATTTATTAACAAAGAAAAATATACTTTAATAAGATGTAAAGAATGTCTTTGTTATCCATTTATAAAAATAATTCCATATATTTGTAAAATTAATATATTATTAAAATGCAATTGTGGATTAAAAAATATTGCCTTAAATGAAATATATGAAAAATATATTTCAAATCCAATTAATAATTTAACTTGTTCAAAACATTCAAATAATGAAGCGGAAAAATATTGCTTAAATTGTAAGTTATTTTTATGCAAATATTGTAATCTTTGGCATATAAAAAAATTTAATAAAATTCATAAAATTGAAAATATAGATTCTATATTTATTATATGTAAAAAACATGGTAATAATTATTTTGGATTTTGTAATAAATGTAAAGTTAATATTTGTGATTGTTGTAAAGAACATGAAAATCATACTATTATTCCTTTTCAAAGATATCAAAAATTAATCAATATAAAAGAAAAAAGTAAAAAAATATTTGAATATGAAAACAAAATATTTCCAGAACTTTATAATGAAGATAATAATAATTCAACTAATAAAGAAATAAATAAAAAAACAAAAGAAATAAACTTAGAATTATTAAATTTACTTAAATATTTTATATACATATATAATTTCAATATAAAAAATTTAAATTTTCAAATTTTATATAATATTGATATGAATTCATATTTTAATCATAAAAATTCAATAAATAAAACTCATTTTGTAACACTTAGTAATCTTCCAAAATATCCTAATTCAAAACCAGTTCAATATTATAATAATTATGATATAGAAGATAATTATTGTATAGAAAAAGAAATAGAAATAATATCATCAAAATGCATTGATATTATTTTATCTCTTCAAAATGGAAGTTTATTATTATTTTCTGAAAATTTAATAACACAATATGATGATGATACTTTTACAAATAAAAGAGAAATAATACTTAAATTAGAATCAGAAAATAAAATAAGAGTAGATCATGCTTGTGAAATGAATAATAATGGAAAAATTGTTTATATAACAGGAATAAAATTAGTAATATTTAGTTTAATTGATTTATCAAGTCAAGTGTTTATAAGAAAAGCAGCAATTTTTAATTTAAAATGTCTTGGTAATAATAATATTATTATAAGAGAAAATGAATTATCAATTATAATATTGAAAGTAAATGAAAAAGAAAATAATGAAGAAATAATACAATTTGGGAATAATTTTGGAAGAATTATATCAATAAATACTTTTTCAAAATGTTTTATTGTTGAAATGTTGAAAGGATATTATAATTCTTATAATAATAGTAATTTAAATTTAATTCAAAGTATATCTACAAATAATCATTTGTCTTCTTCAATGCCTGCGATTAAATTTGATGAAAATAAATTAATTACTTTTTATGGGGATTCTAATATTCATTATTTTAATATTCTTGATGTTAATAATTTTCAATTTATTGCAAAAATATATTTGAATTATAGTTATTTTAATAGATTAAATGTTTTTAAATTACCTGATAATAATATTTTAATTTTAATGAATAATTTTTCTTTTTTGGTTGTTGATGGTATTAATTATAATTTTTTAGTTAAAAGAAATTTATATTATTCTTCTTCTTCAATTGTTATGACAAAAAATGGAAAATTAATTTGTGGAACAAGAAAGGAAGAATTTAAAATATTTCAATACAGTAATTTGTATTTTAATTAAATTTTAAATTTTAACTTTGTAATTATTATTTTTTTATTATTAAATAAAATTAATTTATTTCAAATAAATGTATTCAATTTTATAAATAATTAATTTGAGTTAAATAATAGTAATTATATATTAATAATAAATAAATTAAATAATATCAAATTATCAATTTAATGATGATTCAAAACAAAATCTACAAGATTTTCATTTTGATTAATTCTAGTTAAATCTATTTTATTTTTTAGAGTTTTATTCATTTCAATAACTGCTTTTTTCATTTTTTCTGAACGTAAATAGTTTTTGAGTCTTTCAGAAATTGGTTGATATATAAAAGTAATTTCATTTGGACAAACTTTTTGTAATTTTTTAATTAATCTATTATTTCTTCTTCTTTTATTTTCATTTAAATGACCATTTATTAATAAATATTTTAAATTCATTGTTAAAAAACATTTAAGATTTTCTACACTATTGTTTCTAACATAATAATATGGGAAATAAATTTTTATATTAGGCTTTTTTTTAAGATTATAAAAATCTAAGAGATGATTTAATTTTTTAACTTCTTCGTTTTTAAATAATTTTAAAATATGTTTTTTTGAATAATCATACGTATGAATTGAAGGTAATTTATATATTTTAAACATGTTTTTTTTTTGTATTTGAGCTTGAAAATTATCACTAAAATTATTAATATTATCATCATTTTGATTCATATTTTCAATTTTATATAAATTTTCTTCAATATCAAATTGATTATCAAAATTTATATTTAAGTTAAAAGTATTATAATTTACATCAAAATTTAATATATCATTATTACTTAAATTAGAATTGATTTCATAATGTTGATTGAAAAGACAAAAACTATTGGAATTATTCTCATTATCATTACTCATTTTTTAAATGTCTTTATACTAAATTATACTTTTTAAATGAATATCTTATATATCAAAAAATCTTGCTGTTAATATTTTTCTACAATATCGTTTCATATTTAAATCTCACAATATCCAAATTTCAGGCTTTGGATCAACCTATTCAATTATTTTTTTTTTTGACTGATTATATAACCGCATTTTAATTTTTTATTTTCTCCCTCTTTATAATAATTTTTGAAATTAATTTTTTTTTAGTTATTTCATATTAAACCAATATTAATTTTTTGTAAAAATTAAATTATTTGTATATATTTACCAAAAAATATATTTTTCATGATTGAATGTCAATCATAAAAAAAAATTAGCCTTTAATAAAAAATTAAAATAAAAAAATATAAAACATAAAACAAAAAAAAATAAAAAATAAAAAACCCCTAAAATTAAAAAAAAAAATAAAATAAACGTCTTAAACAATTAAACAAAAATAAAAACAAAAAAAAACTAAAAAAAATAAAATAAAGAATAAAACAATGTCAAAACTTATATATTTAATAATCCTAATATCAACAATCTTTTCATTAAAAACAAAATTCCATCATTTCCCTCATATGTCACATCCATTCTACCCAAAACCAAGAGGAGAAAACTTTCATAATAAAGGTCCTTTCTTTAGACCACCATTTGAAAAAAAAGAAGAAATAGAACCTGAATTTTTTGAACCAATTTGGGAAGAAAAACAAGATGAAGTTTTAACAGAACAATTACCAGAATATTATATTTATGATGATGAGGAAATTCATTATTTTCCTCAATTTAATGATTATGAAAATGAAAATGAAAATTATGATTATTTTAAACCTGAAAATTATCAAGAAGAAAATTTTTATGATTTTGATTTTCCTCATTATGAAAATTTACCTGTTTATGAACATTATCAAAATGAAGAAATTATCCCTGAATATTATATGACCGATTTTAATAATGATTTAGATGAAGAAATTGAAGAAGAAAAATTTGTTAATGATGATAAACATAGAAGATATGATTTTCCTGTTTTTGTTCCTCCTAAAGATTTTAGAGAAAATGAAAGGGAAAATAATGTTCATAGACCTAGATTTGCTTTTGGAAGACAACATTAAGTTTATTCTAGATTTTTATTTTTTTTTATTGCTTTGAAAATTTAATTTTTTTAATTTTTTTTTAAAGAGATTTTTATATTTTTTTATTAATTATTTGATAATGAACTTTGAAAATAAAAATTTTATTTATTTAATTATTTATTTTGAATAATAATTTAAGTAATTGTAGTCCCTATTTTTATTAACCTTTAAGTTATTAATTACACTTTAATTACATTTCTTTTTTTTTTGTAAGTTAATAATGTTTTAGACATCTTAACTAGTATATTTTGTTCGTTATTATTTAAATCCTTTATAATTTTATTTAAATTATATGGATTTTCTTTTACATTTAGAGAATTACCTAATTTTTGAATCGAAATATCTTTTTTTGTTAAATTTTTAAGAGAAATTGTTTGAGTTTCTATATTTGATAGGAAACATTCTTTATAAATACTGGATATTTTAATATTTAAAAAATCTTTTCCTAATTTAGATTTAACTTCATTTAATGTTAATTGATTTACATTTTTTTTAAATCTTTTATATCTTTCTATTAATTTTAAATTACAAAATAAAGTTATATTGTTTCTCATAAATTTTCGTATTTCTTTTTTACTGAATTTTTCTATTTTTATTTCTCTAAATTTTACATTTGGATTAATTTTCTTTATATTATCATTTAATAATTTAACAATATATTTTCCAAAATTTTTCATTATTCTTTTTTTCATTAAATATTTTTTCTTAATTTCTCGATTATGTGAAGAATTGGTTTGACATTTTGTTATTGGAATATCATTTTCAGATTTACTTCTTAATTTAATTAGTTCTTCTTTATTCATATAAATTTTTATATATTTATTTTTTGGGTACATTATATATATATTTTTTCGTTGTGAATGTATATCAATTTTGGTTTTATGATTTTATATATTTATATTTTTTTCCATATACTATATTTTTCTATTTTACTTTTTTTAAGAACGACAATTTTTATTTGTCCAATTGCTTATTTTTTCCTCGATAAAAATAGGAAGTTTGAAAACAAATAATTTATTACAAAAGATTTAAAAGTTTTAGATTATTATCATTTTCAAAGAATTTTGGTATGAAGTGAAAAAATATATTTTATTTTTTTTAAAAAATCAACATCCGATTTTACATAACTTATTATTCTATAATGTATAGTAATAAATCCTTAAAATTTAATTTAAGCCATTAACATTTTAATACTAGAAAAACAAATTGAAAAGAGGTTTTTTTTGTTGAATTTTTTTATTTGTGTATTTTTCAGCATAATTTTTGTCTATTTATCCTTAATTTTAACCTAATTTTTTAAATACCTACATTAAAATGGAATTCTATTCTTATTAAAGTTTAAATAAATAATGTTAATATTGATTTAAGAGTATAAAGTTATTTTTAAACCTATTATTATCCTATTCATATAAATGTTTTTTCATTATATACTCTTTTTACTTCTTTTATATGTATTTAATTATCTTAATTAAATTAATCAAATGATAATTTGTAAAATTTTAAAGAGTATATTTTTAATTGTTTAAACAACTTAAAATCATAAAATTTCCTTAAATTAAAACCAATTTATTGATTTTATTCTTTATGTTTTATTAGTTTTCATTATATTAAATTTTCTTCATTAACTTTAAATTAAAGTTTCAAAATTTTTTATAGGTTTTTAATTTTCTATTTCTTTTTGATAAATGTTATAATTCTTAAGAAAAAATCCTAAATTAATTCAATAGTTTACATATTTAATAGAGATTAAGTATTTTACTTTTTTTTAAACTTTTTCACATTCAAAAGAGATATTTTTAATTTATGAAATAAATATTTTTAAGTTTGTTGATTTTAAAAAATCATTCTATTGATAAAAAAAAACAAAAATATGATTTCCAATCATTAGTGGTTTTATTTTTAAATCTTTTATTTATAATATATCTCCCTTTTTTATAAAAGAGGATATTTAATTAGTAATAATAAAATGGACAACAAAAGAAAAAAATAATTTTTTTACCTTAATTTAATAAATTATAAATATAATGTAATAAAAAATTGATAAAATAGGTTAAAAAAACTTATATTAAATATAAATTTTAAATTATAGATTCTATATAAATAATAAATAAATCGGGGATGGAAAAAAATAAATTTTATTTTGTTTTAATTTATAAAACTAAAAAATATGATTTATAAAGTAATGAAAAATTAAAAATAAATTATAAATCATTAAAACAAATAACATGCACAATTACAACTTTCATCATGTTTTGTTTTTTTTTTATTATTGTTTGATTTTTCATTTCTATTCCTTTTTTCATTTATTTTTATTTCATTTAATTTTTTTTGTTTATTTATTTCTTTTAGTCTTTGTAATTGCTCTTCTTTTCTTTTTAAATTTTCTTTTAATTCATTTATTTCTTCTTCTAATTTATTATTTTCATTTTCCATAGATTCTATTTTTTCTTTATTAATTCTTTCTTTTTCATCAGCAAATCTTTTTTTATTTTTTAATTGTTCCATTTCAGCTTGTGCAATTTTTAAATTATTATCAATTTTTTTAACATTTTTATCATTTTCTTTCTGCATCATATTTTTAATATAATCAATTATAACTTTTTCTTTTTGTAAGATAAACTCAATTCCAATTTTATCTTTTTTTTTCCCTTTACCTTTTTCGTTATATTCATTTAAAAAACTAATAAAATCTTCATTAATTTCATTTTTTGAATTTGATTTATAATAATTATTATATAATTTATTTTCCATAGGATGAAAACATTCAGTAATTAAATTATTACAATATGAATGTGAAAAATTAGAATTTTGTTCTAAAATTTTATTTTGAGTAGAATTAATATGATTTAATAATTTTTTTCTATTATCATCAAAAATAACTTTATAATTATTATGTTTAAAAGTATCAGCATTTAATTGAAGCATTGAATCATAAATTTGAATTGCTTCATATTGAAATTTAAGTAATTTTTTCATTAAATCACTTTGTTCAAAAACATTATTTTGAGAAATTTTAATATTATTAATTTTATTTTTATAAAATGAAATAGCTTTTTGAAAATTATCACTAATATCTTTTTCAATAACAGAATCCCAAGTATTATTAATATTAGGAATTTTCCCTGAATTAATAGTCTTAACAAATTCTTCAATTAATCTTGCAAGTGAAGGCCCAGTTAATTTTTTCCCATTATATTTTTTAGGTAAAGCTTCTTTATAAATTTTATCTTTTAACTTTTTAAATTCTAATTTAAATCCAGGTTTCAAATTATTAAAAGGAATCTCATTTAATTTTTTTAAATCACTTTCATCATCAACAGGTCTAATTAAAGTAACACAATCTCTTTCAGGGAAAAATTTAATAATATTTTGTCTAATTAAATTATTATCAGAACTATTTTTACCACATCTTTTATTTTTTAAACACAATTCTAAATATTCTTTACTAGAAATTTCTTCTCCAGTTTCAGGGTGAATTTTATCTAAAGTAAAATCTCTAATAATCCAAATAAAATTAGGAGCTAATTCAGTTAATAAATTATCTTTATCAATATCACTATTTGTAGTAATTGCATTTGATAAATGAGCAGCTAAACTTAATTCACTTATTCCATGTTCATCAATATTTGAATATGTATTATATAAAAAAAGTGAACTTATTAAAACTACTAAAGCAAAAATTCTTGAATCATAAGTTTTTGTACTTTTATCTGTACTTGATGTTCCTTCAGAATCTAAAAATATTATTTTTGCATTTCCATTTAATGAATTTTTATAATTTCCCCATAACCAAATTCCCTTTGTACATGATTGAAGAGTTGATGCTACTTTAAAACCTGAATTTTTTTTCCCTATTAAATCTAAGAGAAGATTCATTAAATAACTTTTTCCTGTTCTTGCTTTTCCTACTACACTTACTATTATTATTTCATCTGTTATTGAGTTTAAAAATTGAATTGCTTGAGGATTTATTTTGAATCCTTTTGAAAAATCAATTAATTGAATTGGAGCATCTATATATTTAAAATTCTGATTTTGGGGATTTAAATTTATTTGTTGGGAAAAATTTACGTCTTTCATTAAGGAATTCATTGATTGAATATCAGGATCTACTATGTCGTCTATTTCATACATTTTTTTTTTTGATTTTTATAAATATTTTTTTTTAATTTTATTTTATTTATTTTTTATTTTAAATTTTTTTTAATTTCACATTGATATTTTTTTGTAAAAATATATTATTTATAAATTTATAATGTTATATTATGTATTTATATTGAAAGACTTGTTTTTTATTTTTAATTTTGGAATATATTGTTTTGATGTTTGTGGATTTTTATAATGTTTTTCAGCCCAATTATCTAAAAAAAGAATATTTACAAATTCTTTTTTTCTTACTGATTCTGATTTTAAAATATTAGAAAAAACTTCTGTATGTGTCATATAAAATTCTTCTTCTTTATTTAATAATTTTTTAACATTATATCTTTTTTTAATTACTTTAATATTATTTTTATTTGGTATTATTAATTGTTTTGTTCTTAAATGTTTTAAACTAATTAATGGCTTTTTATTTAAAATATTTTTTGCTTCTGAAATAGAAAAATTTTTCCTTTTAAAAAATTTTAAATTAGTCATTGTATAAATATCTTCAATATTTGAATTACTATAACAATTTCTTGTTTTTTTTTTAATTGTATTATTTTCATTTTTCATAGAAGAAGAATTTAATTTAGAAACTTCTTTTTCAGATGAAAAAGTATTATAATCAACTTTATTATATGAAATAATATTTCTACTTTTTGGTTGTGAATTTATTGATAAAGCATCAATTTCAGGTAATTTATTTAATTTTATTTTTTTATTTAATTTAATAGATTTCATTAATGAATAAATTAAATTACCTTTTTTAAGATTATTATCTTTATGATATCTAAAATTTTTATTTTTATTTGAATTTCTAATATTGTTAATTGCATTTTCAATTTTTGTATCTCTTATTTTTATTAATCTTTCACATAAAATTTTTTTTTTTTGTTCAATATAATTTTCAATATTACTTCTTAATTGAATATCATTTAATAAATTTTGATATAAATTATCTTCTAATTCATAAAGAGAAACAGAAATAGAATTAACTTCACAATCACAAAAAAATTTTTTATCTTTAAGAAAATTATCTAAACCTATAATTTCATTATCTTTAAAACATCCTAATTTAAAAACTTGAATTTCATCATTATAATATTTATCAAAATCAATTGATTCATAACAATATTTTCTTGCTAAAATATCATTTTTTTCTCCACCATTATATTCTATTATATTATTTAATTCTTGAAAAGATAATTTTGTATTTAATTTAAGTTCTCCCTTTATAATAAAGAAAATTTTTTGTCTAAAATCACCTTGTTTAAATAAAACTTTTCTATTTTTATATTTTTTTTTAATAAACCAATTATAATATTTTCCTTCAAAAATAAATTGATTTATTCCTTTAAAAATAGGTCCATTTAAAAAAAATTGTATTAAATTAAATCTTATTTTTTCTTGAGTACTTCTTAAACAATAATTATATAAATTTTTAGTTAAAGTACCAAAAACACATTCTTCATTAGAAATAATAGTAGCAGTTCTTTTTTTTGTAGAATTTTGTAAAGCAATTTCTCCAAAAATATCACCTTCAGTTAAATTAGTTAATTCAATATATTCAAATAATTTAAACTCAACTAAGTCTATTTTTTCTATTATATTTGGAATAAATCTCTTTTTATAATTTTCTTTACTTATATTATATATTACTTCATTTGGTATTGATGGTGATAATAAAACTTCTTCTATTATTGATTCCATTGATTTTTTTAATAAAGAATTTCTTGTTGCACTTGCTTTTATTATTCTTGGTTTTAATGAAAATCTTTTAAATGATAAATTACTACTTTTTTTATTATTTACATTTAAATTAATATTTGAATTATGGTCAACATTATTAGTATTTTTATTAAATTCTTTTATTTGAGCCTCATTATAATTTTCTATTATTGCATCATATAAATTATTATAAAAATTCCATATATCATTCATCATAAAATCATCCATTCCTCCTAAATGAAGAATTTTTTCAGGTTCTAAATCAAACTTATCTCTTATTATATCTTTAATTGAAGAATTAAATTCATAAAAATAACAAAATAAAGAAAATTTTTTTTTTATTTTATTATCAATAAAAAATTTATATAAATGAAACATAGAAAATAATAAATTTAATTCTTTTTCCTCAACACCAAATTTTTCTCTATTAATCATTAAAATTCTAGAAATTAATTCATTTTCTTGAAATAAATGTAACTTTACTAAATAACAAATAAAATCTAATTTTGAAATTGAAACAATAATTTCTTTTTGTAAAAGAACTGAAACAGAACCTTTTAAAATTAAATAAACTTTTTCTCCTTTATCTCCAGTTTTACAAATCATTGAATTTTCATTTATTGTTTCTAATAACATTTCATTTGCAATTTTTTCTAATAAATTTTTTAAAGGAATTGATGACTCGTGAAAAATTGCAATAAATTTTTCTAAATTTTGTAAATATAATTTAATTAAGAAAATTTCATTATCTGTTTTTAACATTTTTGTCATTATATAAAAAATTATTTTAAAATTTTCTTCATTATGAGGTAATATTTCTTCATTTGAATATCCTGATTGAATATTTTTTATTACTTTTTTATATAATATTATTACTTCTTCATCTAATTGAGTTTTCCCTTGTGAGACTGAACGTCTTATTCTTTTTGGACTATGAAAACTCATTTAAGTGTATAATTTTTTTTATTATTTTAATTTTTTTTTTTGAAATATTTTATATTATTTATATATAAATATTATATTACTATAATTATATATTTTTTTATATATTATTTTCACATTCAAATTCTATAATTTTTTCAAATTTTTTTGTTTGGTCACATGAAAAAAAAAATGTTGGGAAAAATATATTACTACCTTTAAAATAATTTTTACATATAAATGTTATATCTTTTGATTCATTCTTTTTACAATTAAATATTTTGTCTTTTATAGATAAAATTTCAATTTCTTTTTCATTAAAATTTTTTATTAAATTAATTTGAATATTTGAAAAATCTTCATTACTTTGAAAATTAAAAACAATATTAAATATTGAATTTATTTCTATTTTATCAGGTTTTTCTTTAATTTTTAAAATATAATTTTGACTAAAAATTGATAAATTATTTGAAATTGTATATAAATAATCCCTTTTAATAAATTCATTATATTTTTTCCATAAAATATTTACTATATATAAATTTTGTTTTAATAAAATATTATATTCATCTATAGGAAAAATAAAACTAATTTCTTCATTTCTATCAAGAAAACTCTCTTCAAAATTATTTTTATCAATAAATAATAAATAATTCCCTTCATTAAATTCATATAAAATATTGATATCTAAAATAAAAATAGGGAATTTAGTAAGATTTTTTATATTAATTCTTAAATAATATTTCTCCATTTGAAAATGATAAAAATTAGTTTCTATTTCAAAAGGTTTAAGTATTTGAATATTAAATTTTTTTTCAAAAAAATCATCACTTATAATTTCATAATGATTTTTTTTAATAATAACATTTTTATAAACAAATTTAATTCCAATTTTTAAATCTTCTTTTATATTTTTCAAAGCAATATTAAAATATAAACTTTCATTTATATTTAAAAGATTATTTAAAGGATTTTTAAGTTTAATATTTATTTTTTTTTTTTTATCATTTTCATCAGTAATAAGAATATCTTTATAAATAATTTGATTATTTGTTGTATTTAAAATATTACAATAAATTGAAATATTATCTCCAACATAACAATCAGCATTTTGATTTAATTGAAAACAATTTGTACTTTTAGAAATTTCATTAAATTTTAATTTAAAATCATTATTACCTTTTCTACTTTCAATTTTTAAATTAATCAAATTTTTAATACTTTCAAAATCTTGGTATCCTGAATTTAAAGGATTTTCTAAATAATTTAAAATAGGAGTTTCTAAAATATTATAATAAAATTCTAATTCTTCTTTTTCTCCTTGTAATGATTCTCTATTTGATGATTTATTTGAAGCTTTTGATGATCTATGAACCTTACTTTCCATAAAAAAAATATATTATTTAATTAATTAAAAAAAATATTTTAATTTTTATAATAATAATCATGGATAAAAATGAAAATGAAAATGAAAATGAGGAAAATAAAGAAATCGAAAATGAAATTGATAATCAAAATGAAAATTTAGAATCACAAAAAGATGAAAACAAAAATGAAGAAAATATTAAACAAAAATTACCAAAATTAACAAAAGAAAATTTTGAAGAAATATATTCAAAAATAGATTTAATAAAACAAAAACATAAAGAACATAAAGAAATAGATAATAAAGTTCATTTTTCATTAAATGATTATCAAATAGATAAATTAATGCATGATGATAAATTAAAAAAATTATTTGAAATGTTAGAACCAAATGCTTCAAGATATAATTATACAACATTTCAAAAATCTTCTAATTTTTATTCAACATATAATCCAAATAATGATAATTCAAATAAATTATTTAATTCATATAATCAAACAACAAGTCAAAATTTAGATAGGTTAAAAAATTCAAATCCAAATTCTTCTTTAAGTAAAATTTATTCTCTTTTTCAAGAAATAAATAGAATGAATGAAAATACAGTTCCATATCAAAAATTAACTTATAAACAAATTATACCTAATCAAATATCAACTAGATATTATAGTACTTATAGAAGTAAAAGTTCAAATAATAATTATTCATCAAAAAATCCTATTGATAAAAAATATGAACCTATTTCAACAAATAAATTAGTTTCTTCTATGAAAACTGAAAGAACTAATTATAATAATTTAAATAATACTATTAATTTAAAAAGTGTTAAACCAAATTCTTTTAGATTAAATTTTAATAATTTAAGAAAAAGTAATAATTTAAGTAGTTCTGCTTATGAGAAAACTGTTTTAAATTTTAGTAATTGGTTTGATAAGTTTAAAGGGAAATATAATAGTAATTATTATAAAAGTGAAGTTGATAAATTAGGTAATGCTATTGATAAAGTTGGTGATTATTCTCGTTTTACTAAGAAGAAAAATAATTATATAAGGAATTATAAATCATATTCAAAAAAAAAGTTTTAAAAAAATATTTTTAAAGGTTTTTAAATTTTTTTAGGAAATCTAATTAATTTTGTTTTTTTTTGATATATTTATTTAACAAAAGTAATTTTTGTTTTTTATTTTTTGTTTTTTATTTTTATTTTAATTTAAATTATTTATTTAAAAATGAATCAAC
>JAEEGK010011827.1_pt1 | contig 19883 bp, 13 predicted proteins | sample 8958771 | NCBI WGS metagenome assembly JAEEGK01 (sample SAMN16246547, study PRJNA631951) | gut metagenome | biome: gut microbiome; feature: rumen; material: SC-attached | host: Bos | place: Iran: Karaj | collected 2018-10
GGAGCTGTAGCCCAGCCCCTCCGCATGCTCGCACATCCGCTGTCCGCCGCCCTTGGCCCCCACGGCGGCCCCCATATTCTCGGGGTAGACCACGCTTATGCCCATGGCGGTGGTGATCTCCTGGGGAAAGTTGGAGGCGCACCAGCCCACCTTTTCTCCCCGGAGCTTGGCGTCCCAGGCGTCCTGGGCGATCTTGTCCTGCAGCTCCCGCAGAACGGTTTTTGCGTTCTTCCTTTCTTCGCTCATTCGTTCTTCCCCCGTTTCTTCCATCCGTACACAGCGGCGCCCAGCGCCCCGGCCATCTGGGCCAGGGGAGAGACGCGGATGCTTGTTCCCAGCTCCTTTTCCAGAGCCCGCACCACCCCGGCGTTTTGGGCCACGCCCCCGGTCATGGCGACGGGGCCTTCCACCCCCAGCCGGCGCACCAGGGAAGCCGTGCGCACTGCCACGCTGGCATGGATGCCCTTCACCAGCTCGCAGAGGTCCGCCCCCTTCGCCAGCTGGGAGATGACCTCGCTCTCGGCAAAGACGGTGCAGGTGGAGCTGATGGGCACGATGCCCGCCGCCTTTTCGTCCATCCCCGCCAGGTCGGCAACGTCCTTTTCCAGCACCCGGGCCATGACCTCCAGGAAGCGGCCGGTCCCGGCGGCGCATTTGTCGTTCATGAGGAAGCTGAGCAGCTGCCCCTCCGGCCCCAGGCGCAGGGCCTTGGCGTCCTGCCCGCCGATGTCGATGACGGTGCGCGCCTCCCGGTCCAGGGCGCGGGCCCCCAGCGCGTGGCAGCTCAGCTCGCTCACGGTGTAGTCCGCCCCGGGGAAGGTGCCGCGCCCGTAGCCCGTGGCGGTCACCGCCGCCATGTCCTCCCGGGTGCAGCCCGCCTTTGCCAGGGCTTCCTCCAGGGCCCGGCGGGGGCCGCTGGTGCCGGTTCCGGCGGGAATGAGGGCGGAGGCGAGGATCTCCTCCCCGTCCCTCAGGATCAGGCATTTGGAGGTGGTGCTTCCCACGTCCATGCCCATGGTCAGGATGTCAGCCATGGTGCTTCGCCTTCAGGTCGTCCCAGGTCTGGTAAACGCCGCTCTCGTGCATGGCCCGCAGCTCCTCCTCTGTGTAGCCCAGGCCCCGCAGCACTTCTTCGCTGTCCTGCCCCAGCAGGGGAGCGGGGGCGTAGTCCGGCAGCTCGTCCCCCACGAAGACCGGCTGCCGCACCAGGCTGCGCCTGGCCTTGGGGTATTCCATCTCGTAGAATACGTCGTTGGCCCTGGCCTGGGGATCGGCCAGCACCTCTTCCCAGCTCTGGGCCACGGAATGGGGGATGTCGTTTGCGGTGAATATCTCGTCCCACTCCCCGGCGGTCTTTTTCTCAAAGGCCTCCGTCAGAATGTCGATGAACTCCGCGTGGAGCTTGTTCTTCGTGATGCTGTCCATGGTATAGCGCTCGTTCCCCACCAGGTCCGCCCGGCCGATCAGGGGCATGAAGCGGGGATAGAACTGGTCGAAGGGGGGCATGGAGATCTGGAGAAAGCGCCCGTCCTTCGTCCGGTAGGCGCAGTTGAAGGGGTTGTCCGCCGTGCGCCGGGAGATGGGGTATTTCTGCCCCAGCTCCGTATACTGCGCCGCCTGCACCATGATGGACTGGACCCAGACGGAGGCGTGGAGCAGGTTCACGCTGACCCGTTTCCCCACGCCGGAGCGTTTGGCGTCGAAAAGGGCCGCCATGACCCCCGCCGCCAGGAAGAAGCCCGCCTGGTGGTCCCCCATGCCGGGCACCAGGTTGATGGGCCACTCCCCCTTCTGCCGCAGGGAGTCCATGAAGCCGCCGCGTGCCCAGTAAGCGGTGAAGTCGTAGCCCGGCAGGTCCTTGTCCGGCCCCTTGTCCCCATAGCCGGTGAGGGTGCCGTAGACCAGGGCGGGGAAGCGCTCGTGGAGGGCTTCGTAGGTGAGGCCCTGCTTTTCCAGGGCCTGGGGCCGCCAGTTGGTGAGGAAGGCGTCCGCCCCCGCCAGCAGGCGCATCAGGGCTTCCTTGCCCTCCGGGGCCTTCAGGTTCAGGACGATCCCCTTTTTGTTGGCGTTTTCCAGGTCAAAAGTGGTGTTTTCATAGGGGTCGTCGGGCCGCCCCTCGCTGGTGCCGTTCCACCGCACCGCGTCGCCGGAGGCGGCTTCGATCTTGACCACCTCGGCCCCCAGGTCCGCAAAGAAACGGGCGCAGGCGGGCACCGCGATAAAGGTGCTCAGCTCCACCACCCGGATACCGCTGAGAGTGCTGTTCATTGGGCGTATCTCCTTCCGTCGCCCGCGCACAAAACGCGGGAAGCAGGTTTTTTCTTATATTATACCGGACGCCGCCTCCAATGTAAACTTTGCGGTATAAAAAGGGGGCGGGAAAGAGAAACGAGGAAGAGGGGGATCGGCCAGATTCCGGAGCAGTATGCGGCATTGCGGCTTGTGCGGTGACGATGGCGGCGTCCCGATGATCCGCTTTTCCGCGGGGAAGCAGTCGCAGGTTTTGCAAATAAACATGTATGGATTATCCGGATGGGAGTACACTGAAAACTAACTTTGTGTATCCATTTTAGGCAAGGAAAGGCTGGACATCAGGGATGGTTTGTGTTATCATGCAAATACATTTAGGGCCTCGGGCGGAAGCTCATGCAGCTGCGTATGCTGTTGTTGTACCCGGACAACGGCTGTTTGCCCATTGCCCAAACATAAATGAGGAGTGAGACGAACTTAATGAAGAAGATGAACAAAAAGGGCTTCACCCTGGCCGAGCTGCTGATCGTCGTCGCGATCATCGCCGTCCTGGTTGCCATCGCCATCCCCGTGTTCACCAGCCAGTTGGAAAAGTCCAGGGTCGCCACTGATGAGGCCAACGCCCGCTCTGCTTATGGCGAAGCTGTCGCTAAATACCTGACCCTGGAAGACCCCACCGCTAGTGTTGGTGACGTCACGGTTGGCAAATGCACTTTTACAGTCACAATTGATGTTGCCGCGGATTCAGTTACGGTTGAGACCACTGCTCACACTGAGTCTCAGAAGTATAAGAGTGGCATCACTTATGATGGCAAAGAATTCAAACCTAAGGGTTCTACCGGAGGCTGATCCTCCCGTTATTTTGTTATGATGTAGTTGTCATCTGCCGTCTCTCCTTACCGGGAAGGAAGATACACGGCGGATTTCCCGGAAACCGAGCGCTTCCCCTGCTAGCGGGGAAGCGCTCATTTTCTGAACTGTGTTTGTGGGATTCCTGAAAGATACATGTTGTCTTGTCTGCCTTCGGCAGGAACAGAGGGCGGGAAGCGGCAGGAAAAGAAAACTGCGGCGGATCCATATATAATTCTCCGTTTGCAGCACGCCCATGGATTTCGGGACGGGACCGCTCATTTGGCGGCCCCGTCCTCTTTTTCTTTCTGGTCTGTCTTTTTGTCCTTTTTATCCTTCTTCTGCTTTTCGGGCCGGGTCTTGCCGAACATGTAATAGCTCCCATCGTCGTCGCTCTGGAGGGCGACGGTCTTCTGTTTCCACTCCGCTTCGAACACGGCTTCGTTTTCCAGCAGCGCCCGGTCCGCCGCGCGGGAGATGAACAGCCACCAGAGGTCATAGGTGAAGCGGATGACGATGATTCCCGCGCCGATGGCCAGGACCCACATGGAGTCCCGCAGGAACCAGATGGGAAGGAAGATCAGCACGATCCCGGCGATCACCATGACGCGGCTGATATAGGGCACGAAGGGATAGAGCACGATCCCGGCCAGGGCAAAGAGGATCACCGTTTTGGGGATGGGCAGGTACATGGTGAGGATATAAAGGACGACGGCTGTGACGGCGGGGATATAGAGATACATCAGAGCGAAGCTCTTGCGCCGCTCGCTGGCGACGCGGATGGCTGTGGCCCGGTTGTAGCTGAGGCGCATTTCGCCTTTTCGCACGGCCTCCTGGATCTCCGAAAAACGGCGGTAAGGCGTATCGGAAAAATAATACATGGGTTCCTTCCTCCCGTTATCGCTGGAATACCAGCGCGACTTGCATTATTTCCCCGGCCCGGACCGGGGCTGTCACATGGTCCCCCTCCGCTGCGGCGGCCTTCCCGTTCAGCAGGAATTCCCGCCACGGGCGGCGGCAGCGCAGGGTCAGCGTCTGGTCCCGCAGGGGTGTCAGCACCGCCCGCAGCCCTTTTTCGTCCCATTCCAGGCTTTCCAGCTTCACCCAGGTATAGAGCCAGGCACCCTCCAGCCTGCCGCCGGGCAGCTTGTCCGGCAGGGCGGGGAGGAACTCCACCACCCCCGGTGCGGAGAAGACGAGCATTTCCAGAACCAGAGCGGGCATGGCCCCCTGCAGGTCCGGGAACTGGCCCCGGTAGGGGAAGTGGGCGGTGGAGAGGCTGCGGCGCACGAAGCCATGCTCCAGGAGCTGGCTCAGGTTCTGCTCCAGCTCCTCCAGGTCCTTCAGGCGGATGGCGGTGAAGGCCCGGTGGATGATGCCGTGGGCGGAGTCGTCCTGCTGGCCCCGCTTCCGGTTGGAGATGCGGATGGCCTCCGCGATCTCCGGCTCTGTTTCCGGGGTGGCCGCCCGCCCCGGCCACACGTCGTAGTGGTGGGATACATGGCGGTGGTTGTAGTTTTCCTCCATAGTGGGCCAGGCCCATTCCTTCAGGGCCCCCTCCTCGTCCGTGAGCAGGGTGGGCAGATCCTCCAGCTGGTGCTGCCAGCGGGGGAGGTTTTCCTCCTCGATGCCCAGGGTGCGGCAGGCGTCCATGAGGTTACAAAGCACCTCCCGGCAGATGGCGATGTCCATGACGCTGTTGATGCGGGTGGGGTGCCGGTCCCGGCCCGTCACGGTGGCGTAATCCGGGTTGGGGGTGGGGTTCTCCGGGGAGAAGGAGGGGTAGAAGATGACCTTTCCGTTTTCATCCCGGTCGCAGGCGTAGTCCTCAAAGAACAGGGCGATCTCCTTCAGGGCGGGCACCACCCGCTCCCGGAGGAAGTCCCGGTCCCCGGTACAGAGCCAGTAGCCCCAGAACTCATTGTATACCCAGCCCAGGCACCCTGTCCAGCAATAGTGGGGATAGGTGCGGGAGGTATGGTACAATAGGCCGGAATCATAGTCGCAGTGGACGCTGGCCAGCAGGCCGCGGGCATTGAACAGCAGCCGGGCATTCGTGCGGAAATCCTCGAATTTCGTCTCGTAGTAGCGGAAATAGACCTGCATCTCCTCAAAGAGGCCGGTGTTGTTTCCCGCGCAGACCTGGAGATTGGTATTGATGTTGTGCTGGCCCCACATGGGGGGCAGGACCCCCGTATCGATGATCTGGTAAAAGCGGCCCAGGTCATAGAGCTTCTCCATCAGCACGCCGTAGGTTTTGCCCCTGTCCCGGCAGCCCCGCAGGAGTTCTTCTCCGGAGAGGGCATAGTCCGCCTTCCGGCCCAGGCGGAGCCTGGAGCGGTCCATCCGCTCCCCCAGGCGGGCTTTATTTGCCTGCACCCAGGCGTCGAAATCCGGGGTGACGGCTCGGAAAGCTTCGGCTGCCTCCTTTTCGCAGCCGAAGCGGAAGCCCTCCTCCACGCGGATGGCCTTGGCCATGACCAGGAGGCCCCGCCCGCCCCGAAGGCGGACGCCCTCCGGCGTCAGCTCCGTTTTCCCGCCAAGGGGCAGGAAGCGCAGCAGAAGGATGAAGCCCCGGTCCTCGCAGAGGGCGGGGTCATACTGGTAAGCCGCTGTGATCAGCTCCGGGCTGCGCTCCACCTTGCAGACGGAGTGCTCCAGGCTGACGCGGCCGAAGGGGCCGGGGCCGCCGGGGAGCCGGATGCGAACTTCCAGCTCTCCCGCCCCCTCCGGGGCGGTGAGGCGTGCGGCCACGAAGTCCCCTTCCCAGACGCAGAGATATTCATTTGCAAAGCTGCCCCGCTCATCCGTCCAGCGGGTGGTGATAAGGCCGCTGCCCAGGTCCAGCCAGCGGAGATAATCCCGCGTACCCGCCGCCTCCGGACGGAGGAAAGCGAGGCGGAAGGCTTCATGGGTCCGCAGGGATTCGATGGGGTAGGAGATGGGGGCGTCCAGGTCCATATACTTGCCGTGGCCCGCCTCCCGCTGGGCCTGCTCCAGGAGCCGGTCCGCGATCTCCGGCTTGCCCTCCAGGAGGGAAGCGCGGATGTCCTTCAGATAGGGCCGCAGGTCCGGGGGCTGGGGCGTTTCCTTCCACTTGGGCTCCTGCAGCAGTTCCATATTGACCGTCAGACTATCCCGGTAAGGCTGGCCGGTGACGTCGATGCGGTGGGAGCCGTTGCCGGTGTAGAGGGCGTCGGCGGGGTCCTCCGCCGGGGCAATGGAGCAGATGCTGCGCTGGGGCAGCAAAGCGGCGCGCTCCGAAACCGGTATGTACGGATAGGGGTAACTTAGCCGTTTCAGTTCCATCGTTCCGCCCTCCTCATTCCAGGACAAAAGACTTCAGCATGGCGGTGCCGGGGCCGCGGTAGGTGAAATACAGGACATGGACGCCGTCGGGGACCGTGATTTCCGCCGTGAAGGGGGTCCACTGGTTGCGGAAGCCCAGGGGGATGCTGCCCAGGGCCTCCCCGCCAAGGTCCGTGCGCACCTCAAAGCAGCCCCCGGCGTAGCCCCTGGTGAGGACCGTGACGCGCCGGACGCCCCGGCAGTCGAAGTATTTGAAGCCGACGGTGACGCCGTCCACGATACTGGCCACGTAAGCCGGCTCCTCGTCCCCGTCCCGCCCGTCCTGGGTGATGCGGGGCCTGCCCGGCGCCTGCCGGTCCAGCCGCAGCTCCTCCCAGAAGAGATTGCAGGCCAGATAGGCGGGGAATTCGCCCCTCCCCTCGAAGGGGGCTCCGCCGCCGGTGGAGGTCATTTCCACCTGGGGCATGGAGCCGTCGGGCAGGACGGTGAGCTTTTCCAGGCAGCCCTGGCGGCTGAACTCCGTGCCGTTGGTATGGCGATGGTAGAAGATATAGCGCTGTCCCGCCGCCTCCACCAGGCCGCCGTGGTTGTTGCCCCCCACGGTGGTCTTCTTTGCCTTGTCCTTCCAGCCGCCGATGCCATAGTCGCAGTTGCTCACCAGGACGCCCCCATATGTAAATTTGCCCAGGGGAGTAGGGCTGACGGCGTAGCAAAGCTCGTTCATCCAGACGGAGGAATAGACGAAATAATACAGGTCCCCGAATTTCCGGATGGAGGAGGCCTCGAAAAACTCATGGTCCTCGAAGCCGGTGCCCCGGCTCACCTTGGCGCTGGGGACCACGAACACCGGCCCCTCCAGCACTGTGAGCATATCCTTATCCAGCCTGGTGCCCATGGCCCCGCCCTTCTCCTTCTCGAAGCGGAAGCAGACGCCGCCGGTATACAGATAGGTACTGTCCCCCTCTGTCAGCACCGCCGGGTCGAATTGGGGGTCGTCCCCCGGCTTCATGCCCAGCAGCGTCCCGTCGGGATAATGGACATGGCCGTAGTATTCATACTGCCCCGCCGGGCTGTCGCAGACGGCCACGGAGACGATGTCCTGGTGGTCCAGCACATAGTAGAGATAATACCTCCCGTCGGGCCCGCGGGTCACGTCCGGGGCGTAGAGGCACTGATCCCCTTCCCGGTTGTCCGGGTCCTGGGTCTTGCGGTAGATGACGCCCTCGTAGCGCCAATCGCTCAGGTCCCCCTCCGGGGCGGACCAGCAGACGTAGTCCCCCAGGCAGTATACCCAGCCGTTGAAAAGGTCGTGGGAGCCGTAGACATAGACCCTCCCGTCGAAGACGCGGGGTTCCCCGTCGGGGATGTACTCCCAGGAGGGGAGGTAGGGGTTTTTCATGTGCTTGTCAAGGGCGGACATGGGCGATCACTCCTTACTCCAGTTCTGTGACCGGCGGCAGGCAGACGCTGCCGCGGCAGACATAGTAGGTCGTTTTCCCCTCCAGGAGGGGGTATTCCGCCGTGGGCGGAATGATAACGCGCAGGGCGGCTTCCGGCGGGATGCGGAAAGGCAGGGCCCGGAGATCGGCCTTGTCCCCCAGGACTGCGGTGACCTGGGGCGGCTCCTCCAGCCGGTCCGACAGGGCGGCGAGAAAGGCGGCGTGGCCCATGGGGTCCAGCCGGGCATGGGCGGCCTGCCAGCGCAGTTGCTTAGCCAGCACTTGCTCCCGCGCTTCCGAGGGTCGCAGGGCCTGGAGCGCCAGCAGGGAGCGGAGCATCATCGCGTTGCCGCCGGGCAGGGCGCCGTCGGCGCTCTCCTTGGGCCGGAGGATCAGGGCTTCCCCTTCCTTGTCATAGAGATAAAAGCCCCCCTTTTCCCCGTCGAAGAAGGCGGCCGCGGCCTTATCCGCCAAGGCCTCCGCCAGGTCCGGATATCCCGGCTCCAAAGTCGCCCCCCAGAGGGCCAGCAGCGCCGAAATCTCCGCAGCGTAGTCGCTGAGTTGGCCGCGGACACCCTTTTTCCCCGCCCGGAAGCTGACATAGAGTTGGGTCCCCTCCCGCAGATGGGCGTCCAGGTAAGCCTGGGCCTGCTTCGCCGCCGTCAGGTAGATTTCCTCCCCGCAAGCCCGGTAAAGTTCGCAGAGGGCCTCGATCATAAGAGCGTTCCAGGCGCAGAGCACCTTGTCGTCCGCGGCCAGGGGATAACGCTTCGCGCGCCATTCCCGCACCTGGGGGAGCAGGGCTTTCACCTCCGGCGGGAGAGGCCCGCGGCGGTGGGGGATGCTCCCTCCGGCAAGATAACCCTTTTCCTCGATGCCCAGGGCGGCGCAGAAGGCTTCCCCTTCCTCCTCTCCCAGCAGAGAGCGCATTTCCTCCGGCGTCAGGAGGTAGTAGCGCCCCTCCTCACCCTGGCTGTCTGCATCCTGGGCGCTGTAAAAGCCCCCCTCCGGGCTTCGCAGCTCCCGCAGCACATAATCGGCGGTCATTTTCGCTGTGTCCAGCCACTGCGTTTTTCCGGTCAGCCGGAAAGCCCGGACATACGCCAGGAGCAGCAGGGCGTTGTCGCAGAGCATCTTTTCAAAATGGGGGATGCGCCAGGCCCGGTCGGTGGCGTAGCGGCAGAAGCCGCCGCCGATCTGGTCGAAGATGCCGCCCTCGGCCATGGTCCCCAGGGTCTTTTCCGCCAGGGCCAGCAGCCGAGAGTCCCCCCGCTTCTCATATTGCTGCAGGGCAAACAGGATAAGCTGGGGCATGGGGAATTTCGGGGCCTGCCCGAAGCCGCCGTATTCTTCGTCAAAGGAATGGAGCAGTTCCCAAAGACCGCCCTGGATCAGCGCGTCATCCCCGTCGAAGGGCTCCGGCTCCGAAGCATTGCGCCGGAGGGCGGCAGTGAGCTTTTCCGCGCTTTGAATGAGTTCTTCCCGGTCTTCCTCCCAGCGGTCCCGGACGGTTTCCAGCAGTTCCCGCAGGCCGATGCTCCCCCGGCGGGAGCGGGGCGGGAAATAGGTGCCGCCGTAGAAGGGGCGGCCCTCCGGGGTGAGGAACAAGGTCATGGGCCAGCCGCCCCCGCCGCCGGTGAAGGCCCGGCAGGTTTCCATATACACGCTGTCCAGGTCCGGCCGTTCCTCCCGGTCCACCTTCACGGGGATAAAGCTTCCGTTGAGGAGGCCGGCGATCTCCCCGTCGAGGAAGCTCTCCCGGTGCATCACATGGCACCAGTGGCAGCTGAGATAGCCGATGCTGAGGAAGACGGGCCTATCCTCTTCTTTGGCCCGGCGGAAGGCTTCCTCCCCCCAGGGATACCAGTCCACCGGGTCGGAAGCATGCTGCAGGAGATAGGGGCTCGTTTCCCCCGAAAGATGATTGGCCACGGCAAGACCTCCTTTCCCGCAGTATGCTTCCCGGCTCTTGTATCTATGCGAAAGCACGCCGAAAAGGGCGTGCTTTTCCCTTATTGCGCTTTTTGCTCCTGCCCCAAGGCAAGGAATTCCTTGATGAGCAGCTGATACTTCCGTCGGCTGGGGCTGCCCCGGAAGCGGAGCTCGAAGCTCCCCTCGGCATTGGTGAACATCATGGTCTCTTTTCCCGCCAGGTGGCAGAGCTCCGGCTCCTGCATGCCCGCCAGGGGGAAATGCAGGCTGCCCAGGCGCAGGCCGTCTTTATCCAGGGTCACGGTGCCCTTCCCCATAAGAGTGGTCTCGTGCTCCTCCCCCAGCCGCCAGATCTCCGCCCCCTCGTCCGAGAAGCGGATATCCCCCGCCTCGGCCCGGCGGCGCAGCTCGCCCAGCTGCCAGTCGTCCCACTGGGCCACGCTGTGGAAGGGGGCCTTTTCGTCGAAGAAGGCGTCCTCCCCGTATTCCGCCCGCAGGCCGCAGGCGCAGGAAAACACATTACCCTTGCCCCGCAGGGTGCCGACGCCCCCGCACTTGGGGCAGATAAAGAGGGCTTCCTCCAGGCCCTCCGCCAGGCGGCGGCCACGGTAGGGGATATGCTCCCGGCTCTGGCTCTCATCCGTATCCACCCAGAGGTCGGCGGAAATGCGCGCGTTTATCTCCGCCAGGGACATCTTTTTCAGCTCCTCCGGCTGGTAGATATGCACCACGCCGCCCCGGAGGCGGCCCCGGCGCAGGGAATGGGACCAGCGGGGGTCGGAGAGATAGCCCCCCTCGATGCGGTAGGTCATCACCGGCACCCCGGAGGTGCGCAGCAGCTTGGCGGTAGTGGGGTGCAGGGGCAGGCTGCGCCCGTTCCAGGTTCGGTTCCCCTCCGGGAAGATGCAGATGGGCACCCCCTGCCGCAGCCAGCGCATGATGCTCAGCACCGTGGAGGCCGCCACGGTGCCCTTCACGCGGGAGATGGGGCCGGTGGCGAAGCGCATGACCGCCCCCAGCAGCTTTTTGCGGAAGGCGTGCTCGCTGGCCACAAAGTACATATGCTTTTTCAGGAAGCTGAAGGCGACGAAGAACTGGTCCCCGCCGCAGGAATGGTTGGGCAGCACGATATAGGCGCCCTCCAGCTCCGGGGCCGGGGCAAAGTCAAAGGGGCCGTAGTGCAGACGCAGGAAAAAGCGCAGCGCGGGAAGCACATGCTTCCACAGCCAGCGGTGCCGCTTCAGAAGCTTGTCCCTTTTTTCCTCTGCCTTTTTCTCTTCCGCCTTTTTTCCTTCCACGCTTCTACTCCTCCCGCAGCAGTTTTTTCAGCTCAAAGAGTATGTTCATGGCCTCCAGCGGGGTCAGGGTGTTGATATCCAGATCCCGGAGCTTGTCCATGGCCTGCTCCGCCCCCAGGCTGCCCAGGCTCAGCTGGCTTTCCTCCGGCTCCGGCAAATCCTCCGAAGCCTCAAAGGAGATGGGCACGGCGTGCTTTTCCAGCTCCAGCAGCACTGCCTTGGCCCGGCGGATGACGCTGTCCGGCACCCCGGCCAGCTTCGCCACCTCCACACCATAGCTCCGGTCCGCCCCGCCGGGGACGATACGCCTCAGGAAGATCACGTCCTCCCCCCGCTTCTTCACGGCGGTGTTCAGGTTCTTCACGCCGGGGAGGGTCTGCTCCAGCTCCGTAAGCTCATGGTAATGGGTGGCGAACATGGTCCTCGCCCCCAGCTTCCGGGGGTCGGCGCAGAATTCCAGCACCGCCCGCGCGATGCTCATGCCGTCGTAAGTGGAGGTGCCTCGGCCCACCTCGTCCAGGATGATGAGGCTGCTTTTGGTGGCGTTCTTCAGGATGTCCGCCACCTCCATCATCTCCACCATGAAGGTGCTCTGCCCGGCGGCCAGGTCGTCGGAGGCACCGATGCGGGTGAAGATGCGGTCCGCGATGCCGATGTGGGCGCTGCGGGCGGGGACGAAGGAGCCGATCTGGGCCATCAGCACGATGAGGGCCGTCTGGCGCATATAGGTGGATTTGCCCGCCATGTTGGGGCCGGTGATGATGCTTGCCCGCTCCCCGGCAGCGTCCAGCCGGGCGTCGTTTGCCACGAAGACCCCGTCGGAGAGCATCTGCTCCACCACGGGGTGCCGCCCGTCCCGGATGTCGATGATGCCGGAAAGGTCCACTTCCGGCAGACAGTAGCTGTTTTTCACCGCCGTCTCCGCCAGGGAGGCCAGGGCGTCCAGAGTCGCCACGTCCTCCGCCGTTTCCCGGATGGCAGGGGCCATGGCGGCCACGGCGTCGCTGAGTTCCTTGAAAATGCGGTATTCCAGCTCATTCAGCCGGTCCCGCGCCGTCAGGAGCTGGCTTTCCAGGTTCTTCAGCTCCTCGGTGACGAAGCGTTCCCCGTTCACCAGGGTCTGCTTGCGGATATAGTCCTCCGGGACGGCCTCGCTCTGGCTCCGGGGCATCTCGATGTAATAGCCGAAGACCTTGTTGTAGCCCACCTTCAGCTTCTTGATGCCGGTGCGCTCCCGCTCCTTCTGCTCGATGGCGGCCACGGCGCCCCTGGCATTCTCCGTCAGCTCCCGCAGGCGGTCCACCTCCGGGCTGTAGCCTCGGCGGATCATTCCTCCCTCCCGCACGGAGAAGGGGGGATCATCCCCGATGATCTCGCTGACGCGGCTGCGCAGCTGCGCCAGGTCGTCCATGTCCCCGATCTTCCGCAGGAGGGCGCTTTTCATGGGTTCCAGGAGCTTTTTCAGCTCCGGCAGGCACTCCGCGGAGGCCGCCAGGGAATTCAGATCCCTGGCCCCGGCGGAGCCGTAGACCACCCGGCTGATGAGCCGTTCCATATCCTCCACCTGCTTCAGGGTCTCCCGCACTTCCCCCCGTGCCACAGCGTCGTCCACCAGCTCACTGACAGCGTTGAGGCGGCGCTTGATGAGGGCCGGGCTCAGCAGGGGCTTCCCCAGCCAGGCGCGGAGCATGCGCCCGCCCATGCTCGTTCGGGTCTTGTCCAGCACCCAGAGGAGGCTGCCCTTCTTCTCCCCGCTGCGGATGGTCTCCGTCAGCTCCAGGTTCCGGCGGGTCTGCCAGTCCAGCTCCATAAAATGCCCGGCGGTGTATTTCGTCAGGGTGTCGATGTAACCCAGCTCCGTCTTCTGGGTGCGGTGCAGATAGGTGAGCAGGGCCCCGGCGCAGGCGCGCAGGGGAGGGCTGTCGGTGCCGGAATCGCCGAAATGCTGTCGGAAGTATTCCTCCGACTCCCCGGAACCGAAGAAATCCGCCGTCTGGCACATGCACTTCATCCGCTTGGTCACCAGGTCCCGGATGCCGCCGTCGGCGGCGGCCCCTTCGCTGAGCAGCACCTCGCTGGGGGCATAGCGCACCAGTTCATTGATGAGGTGGGCCGGGGCCTCCGTTCCCGGAAACTCCGCCGCCAGGAATTCCCCGGTGCTGAGGTCCGCGAAGCAGGTGACGCCCCCCTCCGCCGTCAGGTACACGGCGGCCAGGTAATTGGGCTTGCGCTCCTCCAGCATGCTCTTTTCCAGCACGGTGCCGGGGGTGATGATCCGCAGCACATCCCGCTGCACCAGGCCCTTGGCCAGGGCCGGGTCCTCCATCTGCTCGCAGATGGCCACTTTATAGCCCTTGGAGAGGAGCTTGGCCACATAGCCCTCATAGGCATGATAGGGCACGCCGCACATGGGAGTCTGCTCCTCCGGGGGCCTGGTCCGGTCCCTGGTGGTGAGGGCCAGGTCCAGCTCCCGCGAAGCGGTGCGGGCGTCCTCGTTGAACATTTCGTAAAAATCGCCCAGGCGGAAAAACAGGATGCAGTCCGGCAGCTCGTCCTTGATCCGGTGATATTGCTGCATCATGGGGGTGCCTTCTGCCATTACCCTTCCTCCTCTTCCAGCACCGCGCTGAGGCTCCAGGTGGTGCTGTCGGTGATCCTGGCATCGCGGAAAGAGCCGATGAGGGACTTAGGCCCCTCCAGGTGGATGAGCCGGTTGTGGCTACTCCGAGCGGTGAGCCGTCCGGGCTTGTCCCCCTCCCCGTCGATGAGGACGCGGTAGGTTTTCCCCATGTGGGCGGCCTGCATCTCTGCGGAGATCAGGTTCTGCGCTGCCAGCAGCCGGTCAAAGCGGACCTGCTTCTCTTCCTTGGTGAAGGGGTCGGCCATGGCCGCCGCCGGGGTGCCTACCCGCGGGGAGAAGAGGAAGGTGAAGAGCATGTCGAAGCGGGTTTCCTCCACCAGACGGAGGGTATCTTCGAACTCCCCGTCCGTCTCGCCGGGGAAACCCACGATCACGTCGCTGGTGATGGCGATATCCGGCATCAGGCTCCGGGCATAGGCCACCTTCTTCCTGTAAATGTCCCCGGTATAGCCCCGGTTCATCTCCTTCAGCACCCGGTCGTTTCCCGCTTGGAAGGGCAGGTGGATATGCCGTTCCACCTTGGGGCAAGCGGCCATGGTGTCGAACAGCTTCTCCGTGGCGTCCTTGGGATGGCTGGTCATGAAGCGGATGACGAACTCACCCTCCATGCGGTCGATCTCCCGCAGGAGCCAGGGAAAATCCTCCGTACCCCCCAGGTCCTTCCCGTAGGAATTCACGTTCTGGCCCAGGAGGTATATCTCCTTATACCCGGCTTCTATGAGCTGCCGGGCTTCCGCCAGAATGGCTTCCGGCCTGCGGCTCCGCTCCCGGCCCCGGACGTAGGGCACGATGCAGTAGGAGCAGAAATTGTTGCAGCCGGACATAATAGGCAGCCATGCCCGGACGGTGCCGCTGCGGAGGACCGGCAGGCCCTCCACCTTTTCCCCGTCGATCTGCCGGGCTTCGAAGATGCGCCCCCGATGGGGCTTCAGCATCCGCTGCACTAGCTCCGGGAAGCGCCACAGCTCATGGGGGCCGAAGACCAGATCCACATAGGGGAAGGATTTTTTGATCTTTTCACGCATATGCTCCTGCTGCACCATGCAGCCGCAGAGCACGATCCTTTGGCCGGGCTTGGCCCGCTTGGTATGGCTCAGGGCGCCCACGTTTCCCAGGGCCCGCAGCTCCGCATGGCCCCGGACGGCGCAGGTGTTCACCACGATCAGGTCCGCCTCCGCCTCCGATTCGGTGAAGCCGTAGCCCATCTCCCGGAGCATGCCCCGGATCACTTCGCTGTCCGCCTCGTTCTGCTGGCAGCCGTAGGTATCCACCCAGGCCAGGGGCGCTTCGGGGAGGGCGGCGTTTTCCTCCGCCATTTCTTCCATGACGGCCCGCTGGGCGGCGAGTTCTTCTTCCGTTACGCTGCGGATATTCGGCAAGGTACGACTCCCCTTTGCTTGCTGATAATAGAAAAGTATATCATTCTTTCCTGCCGCTGACAATAAAAATCCTCGGCCCGCAAGGAGCCGAGGAGAAGCATATGCAGATTCAAAATCCGAAGCACAGGCAGATACGGCAGAGGATGTTGGCCAGGCACATGCCCGCGAAGAGCTTGCCCACGCCTCCCAAGCCGTTGAGGTTCACCGTCTTCCTGTATTCATCGCTGCCTTCGCGGATGCGGTTGAGAAAACTCACATAGCGGATGTTGCCGGGCTCCATACGCACCGCGGTCTGGGCATGTTGCTGTGCGGTGATGCGGTTGCCCATGGCCAGGTTGGCGGCGGCGCTGATGTAGAACCATTCGGCGTTGCGGCGCTGGGAGGGCACCCCCTCCAGAGCATGGAGCGCCTGATCCAGCTGCCCTGCATTGAGAAAATTGCGGGCGGCACGGAGATTTATGTCCTCTTCGCCGGTATCCCGCTGCTGCTCCTGCCGCCGCTCCTGCTGCCAGGCGCTGCCATAGCCCCAACGGAAGGGGTCCCAGCTGCTGCCGAAGGGGTCCCGGTATTCCGCGTAGCCCGGCCCCGGTTCGGAGCGGGCGCTCTGGGATGCCTGGGCAGTCCGGTACGCGTCGGGGTTCTTGATCTGATCGTAGGCGGCATTGATCTCCTGCATGCGCTTGGCCGCAGCTTCGTCACCCGGATTGAGGTCCGGGTGGTACTTGTGCGCCAGCTTTCGATAGGCTGCCTTGATCTCCTCGTCGGTGGCCGTCCGCGATACGCCCAGCACCTGCCAAGGGTCGCTCATAGGCGGAACTCCTTTCTGCCGTGCCCGATTGCTCGTTTCATGTGCTGCGGGTGAAACGCTCGCCGCACTGGCGGCAGGTGATGTTCAGCTTGCCCTTGCCTCTGGGGACCCGCAGCCAGGTCCGGCAGGAGGGGCAGCGGAAAAAGCGATAGTCCTTCCGCTGGGCAAAACGGTCCCTGGCGCCGCGGAGACCCTCCCGCAGCATCCGCGTCCGGGCCAGATAGGCGGCGTTCTCCCGTTGCCGCTTGGGGAGATTGCGGGAGAAAGTGCGGATGGTGCTCCACGCAAGGCCGGCAAGGGCCAGTATCCAGACCAGGCTGCCGATGGCGGTCCGGCCGAGAAACAGGCTCAGTACCAGAAGAGCCAGAGTCGCGATATTCAATGCGCGGTTGAGCTGGTCGTTGCCGCAGCGCCCGGCCATGAAGCCCGCCAGCCAATTGCGAAATCTCATGTTTGCCCGTCCTCCCATAACGCCTTTCGTTGATCCCATCGCAGGATCGGAAAGGTATTATAGCCCATATGGTAGTCCATATATGTGAATATACCATGAATTTTCTTTCTGTCCAGAGAAAAACGCTTTTTTCCTTCCCTGGGCAGGAAAATAAAAGGCGAAGGTCCGGAAATTCACAACTTGTTCATAAATTCAAGTGGTTTTATGTTATTATAAGTTATTATAACTATAACTCATTACTGCCCCTGGGGGAAAGGGAATGCCAGATGCTCACACTCACTAATATCGTAAAAGACTATCGGCTGGGGGATACGGAGGTCCACGCCCTGAAGGGCGTGAGCCTCAGCTTCCGGAGAAGCGAATTCGTGGCCATACTGGGCCAGAGCGGCTGCGGCAAGACCACACTGCTGAACATTATCGGCGGGCTGGACCGCTACACCTCCGGCGACCTCTCCATCGACGGCCGTTCCACCAAAAACTTCAACGACGGGGACTGGGACGCCTACCGCAACCATTCCATCGGTTTTGTTTTCCAATCCTATCAGCTCATCTCCCACCAGACGGTGCTGCGAAACGTGGAGCTGGCCCTGACCCTCTCCGGCGTGGGAAAGGCGGAGCGGCGGCAGCGGGCCGTCGCTGCCCTGGAGCAGGTAGGGCTGGGGGACCAGCTCATGAAAAAGCCCGCTCAGATGTCCGGCGGCCAGATGCAGCGGGTGGCCATCGCCCGCGCCCTGGTGAACGACCCGGACATCGTGCTGGCGGACGAACCCACCGGCGCCCTGGACACGGAGACCAGCGTGCAGATCATGGAGATCCTGAAGGAGATCAGCCGTACCAGGCTGGTCATTATGGTCACCCACAATCCGGACCTGGCGGACAGCTATGCCACGCGAATCGTGCGCCTGCTGGACGGCTTGGTCATCGGGGACACGGATCCCTACAATGGCGCCGACGAGGATGACAACCCCTACCGCCTGCTGCCTCAGCGGGGCAAAACGAAGAAGCCTGCCATGAGCTTCCTCACCGCCCTGAACCTGAGCTGGACGAACCTGCTGACCAAGAAGGGGAGGACCCTGCTGACCGCCTTTGCCGGGAGCATCGGCATCATCGGCATCGCCCTCATCCTCTCCCTCTCCAACGGCATACAGAACTATATCGACCGGGTGCAGGAGGATGCCCTGAGCACTTATCCCCTCACCATCACCGGGGAGACGGTGGATATGACCAGCCTGGTCTCCACCATGGCGGAACGGCGCTCCGGCTCGACACAGCACGAATTGGATGCGGTTTATTCCAGCACCGTCATGTCGGACATGGTGGACGGCATGATGAACATGACCTTCCGATCTAACGACCTGGCCGCCTTCCTGGACTTCCTGGAAAGCGAGGAGAGCGGCGCCATGGAGCATATCAGCTCCATCGCCCAGGACTACGGGGCCACCCTGCGCATCTACGCCGCCGACACCTCCAAGGGGGTCACGGCGGTGAACCCCAGCCCCATCTTCGACACCCTCATGGGCACCTTCTACAACACGGATACCCTCGGTTCCCTGGGCGCCATGGGTTCCGCCTTTTCCTCCGGCATGGATATCTGGCAGCCCCTTCTGGAGGATGCGGAGCTGATGGCCCAGCAGTACGACGTGATCGCCGGGCGCTGGCCGGAGAAGTACGACGAAGTGGTCCTGCTGGTGGATAAAAACAACGAGGTGAACGACGTCTACCTCTATTCCCTGGGCATCAAGGACCAGGAAGAGATGAAGGAGCTGCTTTCCGCCCGGCTGGAGGGCGAGGACCTGGACGCCCAGGTGGAATCCTGGAGCTATGACGATATCCTGAAGCTGGAATTCCGCATGGTGCTGCCGGGGGACTTCTACAGCTATGACCCGGTGGACGGCGTCTGGCTCGACCGGAGCGGCGATGAAAACTACGTCCGGACGCTGGTGGCCGAGGGCACGCCCCTGTACGTCGTGGGCATCATCCGCCCCAGCGAAAACGCCTCCGCCTCCGCCGTCTCCGGCGCCATCGGCTACCGCCGGGACCTGGCGGAGCATTACCTGGACCTTATCGCGGAGAGTACCATCGTGCGCATCCAGCTGGAGGACCCCGCCACGGACGTCTTTTCCGGCCTTCCCTTCGACGACGGGAGTTACGTCCCTCCCACCCTGGAGGAAAAAGCGGCGCTCTTCAAGGCCTGGGCGGAGGGCATAAGCCCCATCGAGCAGGCTTCTATTTACGCCTCCATCGCCTCCACCCCCTCGGAGGAGGATCTGCAGGCCATGGCCGAGCTGGCCATGAGCAGCATGAGCCGGGAGGAGCTGACCGCCCAGGCTATGGCCGGCGCTGCCGGCATGGGCCTTTCGGAGGAAGTGATCCAGCAATACCTGGACAACCTCAGCCAGGAGGAGCTGGTGAGCTATATGCAGGAGGCCCTGATAGAGCAGCTGCGGCAAACCTATACTGCCAGCGCTGCTGCGGGTCTGGAGAGCTTCAGCACTTCCCAGCTGTCCGCCATGTTCCTCCAGCAGCTCGCCGTCATGGACGACGAGAGCCTGGCCGCCCTCTATGACCGGTATTTGCCCGCCGAGATCTCCGACAGCAGCCTGGACGCCAATCTGAAGCGCCTGGGCTACAACGACCGGACCCAGCCCAGCCTGGTGAGCATCTATGCCGCCACCTTTGAGGACAAGGACGCCATCGTGGATATCATCCGGAGCTACAACCGGCGCATGTCTGAGGAGGGCCACGAGGAAAAGGTGATCCGTTACACGGACTACGTGGGCCTGCTCATGAGCTCCATCACCACCATCATCAACGCCATCTCCTACGTGCTGGTTGCCTTCGTCTCCATCAGCCTCGTCGTGAGCAGCATCATGATCGGCATCATCACCTATATCTCCGTGCTGGAACGCATCCGGGAGATCGGCATTTTGCGGGCCATCGGCGCCAGCAAAAAGGACATCGCGCGGGTCTTCAATGCGGAGACCGTCATCGTGGGCTTCTGCGCCGGGGCCATCGGCATCCTGGTGACGGTGCTGCTGAATATCCCCATCAGTCTCATTGTACAGCACCTGACGGGCATTCCTTATCTCCGCTCCTCTCTGCCCCCCATCGCCGGGCTGATCCTGGTGATCATCAGCATCTGCCTTACTCTCATCTCCGGCCTTATCCCCAGCGGCGTGGCCGCGAGGAAAGATCCGGTGGAGGCACTGCGGACGGAATAACCCCGGTCAAATGGGACCCGCTGCGCAGCGGGTCCCATTTGAAAAGGAGGAGCGGCGGAGCGAGGGAGCTTTGGCCCTTTGGGCCGAAGCGAGCGATACGCAGCCCGCGACAACCTAGGACCCGGTGGAGGCTCTGCGAACGGAGCAGCTTTTCGTCAACTTAATCAAATCGCTGCGACGCGTAGCGGCTGCGATTTGAAAAGGAGGAGCGGCGGAGCGAGGGAGCTTTGGCCCTTTGGGCCGAAGCGAGCGATACGCAGCCCGCGACGACGCCATCCCCCTGGGGAGGTTTTTTCGCTTTGCCGC
>JAEEGK010011828.1_pt1 | contig 19883 bp, 11 predicted proteins | sample 8958771 | NCBI WGS metagenome assembly JAEEGK01 (sample SAMN16246547, study PRJNA631951) | gut metagenome | biome: gut microbiome; feature: rumen; material: SC-attached | host: Bos | place: Iran: Karaj | collected 2018-10
ATTTCGCCCATAATTTTTGGAATATTTTGAGCATTAAGCGATTCTAAAAAACTTTCTTTAAAAAACTCTTCGATTTTTTTAATATTTCTTGAAAAAAACGTTATTATCGTTTTGTAACTCAACCGAAATTTCGATTCAACATTCGTGCCGATTTTCGTAAGCATTTCATTAATGTCATTATTTTCATTTTTGTAAACAGGATCCATTAATAAAATATAAACTTCGCCTACTTCATCAATTCCTCTTCGACCTGCTCGTCCGCACATTTGCAAATATTCGCTGCTTGTGAGAATTTCTTTTCGATCTTCGTTGAATTTGTAAATTTCTGTAAAAACGACTGTTTTCGTGGGCATGTTTAAACCTATTGAAAATGAAGTCGTTGCGAATAGAATTTTTAGGAGGTTTTTTGAATATAAAATTTCTATTATTTCTTTTAATATTGGTAATAATCCACTGTGATGAATTCCTATTCCGCTTTTTAATATTTCGCGGGTTTCTTGAATTTGAGGAATGTTTGTGTCTTCGGGTGGAAGAATTTTGGTGATGCATGTGTTAAAAAATGATTGAATTTTTAGTGATTGTTTGTCTGAGATGAATTTTGTGTTGCTTAACATTTTTGCGTATTCGGTGATTCTTTTTATGCTGAATACGAAAATTACAGCCGGAGTTTCTTTTTTTTGAAAAACTAAATAATCGACGATTTCGTCGATTTTGTGATGAATTTTTGTTATTTTTGGTTTTCCATCGTTGTAATTTTTATTATAATTATTTTTGTAATTTTGGTTATTTTTTTTATTAAATTTCTCTTTTTTTTTACTTTTATTTTTAAATTTATCATACCATTGAATATTTTCAATAAACTCATTTTCTCTATCCTTTTTCTTTTTATTATTTTTTTTACTTTGCATTCGAAGATTATCCAACTGTTTAATCGCTTTATCAATATTATCTTTATAAATATTATTATCTTTATCCTTCGCAAGAAAAATATTATTCGTATCTAAAAACAAAAAATGTTCCAATGGCACAACTCTTTTCAACGTATTTTCAATATAAATCACAGTTTTTTTAATTTGTCCCACCCATTTCGCAAACTCTAAATAATTCGGCACAGTCGCACTCAACATTATCAGTCCAATGTTTTGCGGAAGCAAAATTAAAATTTCTTCCCAAACATGTCCTCTTTCATTGTCGTTTATGTAATGAACCTCATCGAAAATCACCCATTCAACTGAATTTAATAATTCGGAATTTTTATATAAACTCTGCTGTAAAATTTCTGTTGTCATTATTAAACATTGAGCGTCTGGGTTGATTGAAACGTCGCCGGTTAAAATTCCAACGTCGCTGAATTTTTTTTTGAAATCACGGTATTTTTGGTTGCTAAGTGCTTTGATGGGACTTGTGTATAAAACACGGTTGTTGTTGTGCTTTCCTAAAGCGATTCCGTATTCTGCAACGACGGTTTTTCCGGAGGATGTGTGAGCACAGACTAAAACGTTCTGATGCTTTTCTAAACGAATTATGGAACGTTTTTGAAAATCGTCGAGTTCGAAAGGGAATTTTATTGCTAATGGAGAGATTTTTGAATATTCTGAAATGTTTATTTCGTCTTCTATTGCGAATATTTGTGAGGAATCATTAATAATATTATTATTAATAATAATACTTTCACTAATAACATTATTATTAATAATATTATTAATTTCATTATTTTCATTATTATTATTATTATTATTATTTTTATTTTCAATTAAATTTGAATCTTTTTGAATTTTAGATGAAATTTCATTTTCTTCTTCTTCTTCGTTTTCTTCTTCTTCTTCTTCTGCAATTTTATTATCTTTTATCATGCTATTTATTAAATTATTATAATTATAATCTTCTTCTTCTTCTTCTTCAAATTCTTCTTCATTTTCTTCATTATTTTCCGCAAAATTTTCATTATAAATTTTTTGAATTTTACTAATATTTTTAAAATTATTATTATTTTGATTCGATTTAACTTTAATTAATTTAAACGGGTCGAATTTATTCGAATTTTCATCATTTTCATCATTTTTTTCATCAGAATTTTTATTTTCAAATTCATCCAAATTAAAAATATCCATATAAAAAAAATATTTAAATGAAAAAAAATAATTTAAAAATAAAAATTATTTTTTTATAAAAAATAATTATGGTTGTTAGTTTATATGTTTGTCAAATTCCTTCAAATGTCACAAAAGAAGACATAATCAATATTTTTCACGAAGTTGATGGTTACATTGACACTCGAATAAAAATAATGACAGACAAAGGAAAAATCGCTTTCATTGATTTCGAAAGCGAAAGTAATGCAAATTTCGCGAAAGAAACTTTGCAAGGATTTAAATTCAGTGAAGGTGACAAAGGATTAATAATAAAAATAAGCGAAAATTCTAAAACGAAAAATAAAAGTTTTTCGAATAAAAAAAGAAGAAGAGATGAAAATAGATTTGATAATAATAGAAATAATCGATATGAAAATAAACATAATCGATATGAAAATAATAATTATAATAATAATAATAATAATAATTTTAATTTTAGTAATAATAATAATATTACAAATGATTTGTTAAATTCTTTAAATTTAGATGCAAAAAATTTGGAATTATTTCAAACTTTATTATCAAAAATTCAATCTAATAATAATAATAATAATAATCATAATTATAATTATAATAATAACAATAATAATAAAAATAATTTTAATGATTTCATTCAATCTTATTCAAAAGACTTTCAAATTTCCCTCAAAAACAACGCAACAAACATCGTTTACGTCGAAGGAATTCCTTTAGACGCATCCGAACGCGAAGTTTCACACATTTTTCGTCCATTTCCGGGATTCAAAAAATTACGCTTAATAAACAAAGAAAAAAACGGTGAAAACACAGTTTTATGTTTCGTAGATTTCGAAAACGTCGTTCAAAGCACAATTTGCATTAATACTTTGCAAGGTTACAGATTCAGCAAAGACGATTTGATTGGTCTTCATTTTTCATATGGTGTAACAAAAGGAAAAAAATAATTGTTTAAAAATATAAGATTAAATTATAAATTTAAATATTAATAATAAAAAAAATAACTTATAATAAAAAAAATGTCAAAATTAAATTACAACAACATCGACGTGCAAAGATTATTAAATGTTTTAACAGAAGCGAGTGCGAAATTTCAAATATGTGCGTTTTTATCATACGCGAATTTAGACACGAATATTGAAGACATTAGAGAACGTTTGAGTGATTCGAATCCGGAAATTTTAAAAGACATTGAAGATCATTTTGAAATAATAAAAATTTTCCGTGAAAAACACATTGAAATTAAAGAAGAAGAAAATGAAAAAGAAAAAAACAACGAAGAAGAAGAAGAAGAATTCGATGAAGAAGGACAAGCAAAAGAAAAAGAAGCAATGAAAAAAGAACGTTTAGATTTAAAAGACATTACTGAAAATACATCAGATGAAACAAAAGCACTTGCGAAATCTGTAAGAAAATTCTGTAGAAAATATTATCGAAATGAAGAATTTTTAAAATTCATTGCTGATTTTCGTGGCGAAGATGAAGACATTGATAATTTCATCAACAATTTCAATGAAGTTATTTTACCACATTTTCAAAAGAAAACCAAAATGACATTAGAAGAAGAAGAAAGTGAAACGAATTTAAACACAGAATTAAACAGAAAAATCAACGATTTAAAAGACCAAATTCGAATAAAAACACAAAAATACGAAAAATTAAAAAAAGACAGAAACGATTTCAAAAGCGATTGTCAAAAGAAAATCAAAGACATCAACGACGAAATAGAAAAATTACGAACAAACACAACAAACGATTTAAACGCATTAGCAGAAAAAGTCAACAAAGAATTAAACGACAAAAAAGAACAAAACGATCGTGAATTAGCAGACCTAAAAAAACAACACGAACAAGCAATCGAAGAATTCAACGAAAAGAAAAAAAAAGACGCTGATATTGAAAACACTTACAGAGACGAATATTTAAAAAAAGAAAACATTTTACGCGCAATTATTAACGACTATGACAATCAAATGAAAAGCGATAAAAAAGACATCGAAGAAAAAAACAAAGAAAAAGAACAATTAAATATTATCGTTAACACAAACAAAACTGAATTAGACACTGTTGAAAATAAATACAAAGTTCTTAATGAAAATTTCCTTCTAACGCAACAGAAAAACAAAGACGTTGACTATGAAAACAAAGTGAAAGAAAGATCAGTCGAATGGATTCAAGCGCAATTCAGAGGATTTTGGACGAGAAAAACCATGAGAAAAAAATTCAAGTTTTTAAAAGCATTACAAGTAGTGAAAATTCCGCCACCAGAAGAAGATCCAAAAAAAAAGAAAAAAAAGAAATAAATTTAATTATAATTATAAAATATTTTTAATAAATTTAATTTTAAATAAAAATGTCTTTAAAAATTAATTCAATGCTAAATTCAAACGCTAATGAAAAAGAATATTTGCATGTCAAACGCTCATTAGAAGTTTTAGGCTACAAAGATCCATTAGGAATTGACAGTGTTTCTGTTGTTAATAAAGTTTTGAATGATTTGATAAAAACAACAGAAGCGTTTAAAAAACTTCAAGATGAAAGAAATTCATTGAAAGAACAAATGAAATCACAAAATGAAATTGTTTTGCCATTGCGAAATGAAAATATTAAATTAACGAAAGAAAATAATGATTTGCATAATGAAATTATTAAATTAAAAGATAATTTGGATAATAAAAACGAAAATGAAAGTGAAAATAAAAAATTTGAGGATGAAAATAAAGATTTGAAGTTTCTTAATAATCAAAAAGACATTAAAATTAAAAATTTAAACATCGAAGTTGAAAATATGAAAAGAAAATTAAATGATTTTATTATGAATAATAATAATAATAATAAATTCGAATCGAACTTGAAATTCGAAAATATTTCAAATGAAAATAACAACATCATCGATGATTTCAAACAAGAATTGAGCACATTTAATTTAAATAAAGAAGATTGGGCAAATGATTTACGATTGAATGAGAAAAATTTAGAAAAACTTCGAAATGAAATTCGAAATTTGAAAAATAATAATAATTTACTCGTAAATAAAATAGAAAATTTAAATAATATTATTAATAATAGAAATAAAGAAATTCTTGATTTGCAAAGCAAAAATTATTTTGGCGATAATAATAAAGAAGAAATTAAAGAACGTTACAATAATGAAAATTTAAAATCTCTGAATGAAAAATTGCAAAGACAAATTGAATATTTAAATAAAGAAAATCATAAATTAAATGAAATTGATTATTTTCATAATCATCGTTGCAGAGAAGATGAAATTAAAAAATTAGATGAAATTATTAAAAAATTACAAAATGAAAATCAAAATTTAAAATTTCAAATTCAAAATTTCGAAAAAAATTTCGAAAATAAAAATAATAATAATAATAATAATAATAATATTAATAATAATAATAATAATATTAAAAATGATGAAAAAGATAAAATTATTAATGAACTTAAATTAAAAATTTCTCAATTAGAAAACGATTCAAATAATTTAAATTTAAATTATCAAAATAAAATAAAAAACTTCGAAAATGAATTAACAACAATTCAAGAAAAATTAAATTCAAAAATTTCTCAATTAAACACAGAAAAACTTCAATTATCAAATAACATTAATTCATTAATGTCAGAAAATAATAATTTAATAGAAAAAAATAAAAAAATCGAAGATGAAATTTCAAATTTAAAAGAAAATAATGAAATAATTTCAAACGAATTAAATTTATATAAAAGTAATGAATTAATGAATGATAAAAATAACAATGAAATTAATGAAAATATGAATAAAATTTATAATGATTATGTGCAAGTAAAAAAAGAATTAAAAGAAAAAAATAATGAAAATGAAAAAAATTTAAATGAAAAAAACATTTTAAAAGAAAATCTTGAAAATATTAAAAAATTAAATGAAAATTTAATTAATAAAAACAATGAAAATAATAATGAAATTAATAAATTAAATAACGAAATTAATGATTTAAAAGAAAAAATTGAAAATTTTAATAATTTTAATAATAATTTATCAAAAAATAACAATGAAAAATCAAAAGAAAACGAAAATTTAAAATCAGATTTAAATAAATTAAAAGAAATTATTAATAATTTAAATATTACAATTAATGATTTAAAATCAGAAAATGATAAAAATAAACAAGAAATTAACATTAAAAACGAAAATATTAATAATTTAAATAATGATATGAAAATTTTATCAAACGAATTAGGAAATTTATCAATTGAAAATAAAAATTTAAAAAACGAAATTGAAACAAAAAAAAAATTAAATGATCAATTAAATGAAAGTAAAAATATTAATAATAATTTAAATGAAAAAATCAACAATTTTCAAAATAAAATTAATAAAATCGAAAAAGAAAATAATGAAATTAAATTAGAAAATTTAGATTTAAAAGAAAAATTATTAAATAATGAAAATAACAACGAAATTTTATTAAAAGAAAACGAAAAATTAAAATTCGACATTGAAAATAAAAATAACGAAATTGAAAATAATAATAATTTAATTTTAGATTACGAAAATAAATTAAAATCAAATAAATTATTCGAAAATCAACTAAATGAAAAAAATCTCAATTTAAAAGAAATTAATGACAAAAATTTCAAATTCAAAAACGAAAATGAAAATTTAAAAAACGAAATTAACAATCTCAAATTCGAAAACAAAAAAAAAGAAATCGAAATTAATAAATTAAATAAAATAATCGAAGATAATAATAATTTATTAACAGCAATTAACAACGAAAATAACAATTTAAAATCAAATTTCGATAATTTACAAACCGAAATTCTAAATTTAAAAAGAAACGAAAATATCAACACAAATTTCAATGAAATTAATAAAAATCTCGAAGAAGAAAATTCAAAAATAAAAACTGAAAATATAAAATTACAAAACGAAAATAAAAATTTAAACACAATAATTTTTAATATGGAAAATGATAAAAAAAATAACGATTATGAAATCACAAATTTAAAAAAATTAATCAACGATTTTGATGAAACAAGAAATGAATTAGTAAATAAATTAAAAAATTTAAATGAACAAAACACAATTTTAAACACTGAATTAAACAACATAAAAAACATTAATAAAAACATTATTAACGATAATAAAATTCTAATGACTGAAAATAACAATTTAAAAAACAATCTTAAACAATTAGATATTAATAATGACACTTTAAATAACGATTTAGATTTAAAAACAGAAAAAATCTCAAAATATGAAGTTATTAATAAAAATTTACAAGAAAAAAACAATGAATTAACAAAAGAATTGAGCAAATTATTAAATAAAAATAATTTAGACAATCAAAGAATTTCCGAAAGAGAAAATGAAATTAATAATATTAATAACATTAATAAAAATTATGCGAACGATATTATTTTACTTAAAAATGAAATTAATGAAAGAAACAAAGAAATTAATGATTTAAATTTCGATAATAAAAATTTAACAATTCAAAATCAAAATTTAATAAACGAAATTAAAAAATTACAAAATGAAAACACAAAATTATTAATTATTAAAGAACAATTCGAAAAAAATTCTAATTATTTCAAAAATAAAACAACTTCGCATGAAATGGAATTAAATGATTTAAATAATAATTACAAAATGGTAATAAAAGAAAACGAAAAATTAAAAAATAATCTTAAAATTTTCGTTGATGAAAATAAAGCAGCTTTTAATCACATTAAAACATTAGAAAATAATATGAAAAATTTCGAACAAAATTCACAAAATTTAATGAAAGAAAAAAATAATTTAATTATGCAACTCGAAAATAGTAATAAATATAATAATAAATTAAGCGAAGAAATTAATAGATTAAAAAATAATTTAACTAACGTTAAAAATTCTTTTGATAATGAAAGATTTAATAGTAATTTCGAAAGAGATGTTAATATTAACAATGAAAATTATATTAATGCATTAAATAAACAAATTGCGAAATTGAAAATCGATAATGAAAATTTAGAAAAAAAATTAAATGATAATAATAATAAATTTGGCTATGAAAATATTAATGATATTAATAATATTATTTCGCAAGAAAGAGAAAAAAATTTAAAATCGGAAGAAATTATTCAAAATCTTCAAAGAGAATTAAAACAAATTAAAAATGAAAATTATATTCTTTTAAATCAAAAACAATTAAAAGGAAGCACTGATAGTAATAATATTAATAATTATTCTGATTTTAATAATAATAATAATATGCTACAAATTAATCAATAATAAACATTTTTATTTAATTTTTTAAATAATATTTTTATTTTAAAAATATTAAATTTATAATTATTTTTATTTAAAAAAAAAATATTTTTATTATTTTTATAATAAATTTTCTTTGAAAATAAAATTTTTTAAATATTAATTATTATTTTTTATATTAATAATATAAAAATAATATTAAAAATTTTTTTCTAATTGATTAAATTCTAATAATAAATTATTAAATTCTTTTTCATTCAAAATAATATTTAAATTTTCAACTTTCAAATCATTTAAATTTAAATAAAATATTTTTAACAAAATTTTAATTTGATTAATATTAGTAGTAATATTAGAAGAATCATCATAAATAATTTCCCAATTTAATTCTAAAAATTTATTATTAAGAAAAAGTTTATTAATATTTTTATCATTATTAACATTATTAATATTATTATTTTTTAAAGAATAATTTTTTAAAATATTATCAATAATCATCGAAGATTTTGCTTCTTTTTTTGGAAGAATTTTTTTCAAATATTCTAAAGCTTTAACAGATTTATTTAAACAATTTACATTATTATTAATAATCAAATTTTCTAATGTTGAAAAACATTGAGCTTTCATTTAAATAATAATTTTTTATTTAATTTTTAATTATGATTTCTAAAGAAAAAAATAATAATAAATTTTTATTTATTTTAGGTCCAACTGGAATTGGAAAAACTTTTGTTAGTTTAAATATTTCCAAAAAATTAAATGGAATTATTATTAATAGCGACGCTTTTAGTTTGTATAAAGAAGCAGATATAATGACTGCAAAAGCAACAGAAGAAGAAAAAAAAATTTCAGTTCATAAATTAATTGATGTTTTAGATTTGACTGAAATTAATTTTAATCAAAATGATTATAAACATTTATTTTTTAACGAAATTAAAAATGAAGAAAATAAAATTTTTGTTATTGTTGGTGGAACGAATTATTATGTTGAAAGTATTTTATTTAAAGAAAATGAAGAAGAAGAAAAAAATAAAAAAAATTATTTCGAAAAAGAAAATGAAATTTTATTTGAATATAAAAATAATAATAAAAATAATAATTATAAAGAAATTTTTGATTTTATCATTGAATTAAAAAATAAATATAAAAATTATGAAAATGAAAATAATATTTTATATAATAATATTAATTCGTATTTAAATAGTTTTTATGATAAAAATAAAAATAATGAATTTTTATTTAAATTATTGTCAATAATTGATTATGAATATTTTAATTTTTTACATAAAAATGACATTCGAAGAATAATAAATGTTTTATCATTTTATTTTACTTATAATTATAAAAAATCTTTAAACATAAACAATAATAAATCATTAAATTTTTCTGATTGTAAATTTATAATTTTATTACCAGAAAATATTAATGAATTAAAAACACAAATTATTAATAGAATAAAAACAATGATTTTTAATAAAGGAATAAATGAAATTTTTTATATTTTTAAAAAATTCCAAAAAAATGGAATAAATATTGATTTTAATAAAGGCGTTTTACAAGCGATTGGTTATAAAGAATTTTATAAATTGTATACTAATTTTAATAATGAAAATGTAATCGAAGAAAATTATAATAATTATTTTAATAATAAAGAAAAAAATAATGAAAATATTATTAATATTATTAATAATGATAATAATTTAAAAAATATTTTTAATGAATGTTTAGATGAATTAATTAAAAATACTTTCAATTATGCAAAATATCAAATTAAATTTATAAAAAATCGAATTATTCCGTTTATTAATCAAAATAAAACATTAATTATTAATATTGAAAATTATAATAAAGAATTTTACATAGAAAATATTTTAAAAAAAATTTTTGATTTTATTGAAAACAAAAATTCAATCATTAATAATGAAAATAATAATATCGAATTTTCAAATAATAATTTTAAAAATTGGAAAAAATTTTATTGTGAAAAATGTAATAAAGAAATGAATGGCGAATATGAATTTAATAATCACATGAAATCAAATAAACATAAAAAATTTAAAAATAAAAATAATAATATTATAAAATAAATAAATATTTTTAATAATTAAATTTAAATAATAATGGGATGCATAAATAAAAAAAAACCTATTAAAATTAATAAAAATAAAAATTTTAAAAACGATGAAAATTTTTTTTCTGATATTAAAACAAACGAAGATTTAAATATTTTTTCTTTTAATAATATTAATTTAATAATATGGAAAAATGTATTTAAATATTTAACAATTAATGAAATAAAAAATATTTTATTTATGAATAGAATTTTTTTTTATTCTGGAAAAATTTTTATTAAAAATTATAAAAATAATAACATACACAAAAAAAAGAAAAATTATATTAAAAAAAATATTGAAAATTTAAATAATTTAAATGAAATTAATAATATTACAAATTACGGAAATTTAATACAAAAATATACTAATGAAATCATCAAATCTAATAATAATATTAATATGAACCAAACAAAAAATAATAATATTTATTTAAATAATAATATTATGAATCAAATTAATCATAATTATTCTATTTATAAAAATATAAATAATATAAATAATATAAATAATGTTTCAAATAGTTCTAAAAAATTAAAATTAAATACATCAGATAATAATTCTATTTATTATAAAGATATTTTTACTAATAATATTATTAATATTAATGCAAAAAATACTATTTTTTCTAAAAATATTACAAATAGTTTATATAATAGTTCAAATAGTTTTTATGATCAAACTCCTTCTTTTAGCGAAGCTCCTTTATCTAATAAAAAAAGTATTTTAACTATTACTAATATCACTAATATTAATATTAATGCACCTCCAAATATTAATAATGTGAATAATAATAAAATTAATAATTACGTTGATGATAAAAATAATGTGAATAATAATAATAATTACGTTGATGGTAACAATAATGTGAATAATAATAATAATTACTTTTATGATAAAAATAATGTAAATAATAGTAATAATAATTATATAAAATGAAAAATTAACTATTATTAATTATTTTTATAATATAATTAATAATAGAATAATTTATTTGAATCTTTTATTTTAATTTATTCTATAGAGTTTTAAATATAATTAAAAATTATTAATATATATATAAAAATATATTATTATCAATAATAATAATATATTAAATTATTAAATTATTTAATTGATAAAAATTACATTTAATTTAAATATATAATATTATTATTAAAATTAATTAATATCAACAAAAATAAACAATTATTTTTTTATATTATAAATATAAAAAGATTTTAATTATTTATTATTCTATAAAAATTTATGCTGATATTAATGGAATAATTTCAATTTGTAATTGATGATGAAAAAAAAAATTATTTTTTATTATAATGATAGAAAAAATAATGATATAAGAAAAATTAAAAATTGAATATTTTTTTATCAAAAATTTAATTATTAAAAAACAAAAATTAAATCTTTCAAAAATTAAATAATTACAGAATTTATAAAAAATATTAATAAATATTATTTTTTAATGAAATTATTAATAAAAAAATTTATTAAAATTAATTTTATTTTTAAAATTTAAATAAATATTTATCTTTATTATTCATAAAAAAATATATTTATATAACAATTTAAATATAAATAAATTATTTATAATAATTAAAAATATATAATATATTTTTTTTATTAAACAAATTATTTTAATATTAAATTTCTTTTTATTTTAAAAAAATTCGACACCTGCAGGATTTGAACCTACGCGGGTTGCCCCATGAGATTTCTAGTCTCACGCCTTAACCACTCGGCCAAAGTGTCAATTAGATATTTATCTAAAAATTATAAAATATAAAATTAGAAAATATAATTAAAAATTATATTATATTTATTATGAAAAATTTTTATATAAATAATATTATAAATTAAAAAATTTTTAATTAATATAAATCATAACATATAATTTATATAATATTTTATTTAAATGTAACTAAATTTTTAAAAGGATCTTTATCATCTTTTTTATTTTTATTATTATTCATTATTGAATTAATATTATTATTTACATAATCACTTTTGAAATCAACTTGTTTATTAGAATTATTATATATATAAATATTATTATTATTATTTGAATTATTATTTATATTCATGTTATTATCATTTAATTTATAATTATTAGGATTGATATTAAATTTATTATTATTATTATAATTATTTTGTTGAAAATAATTAAAATTATTATTATTATTATTAAACATGTTATTATTTAAATTAATTATATTATTATATATTTTATTATTATTTTCTTCAACAATATTTGTATTATTATTATATGCATTTGATAAATTTTCATTTAAATGTTTAATAGCTGATGATGTTTCTGTTTCAACATTAAATAAATCAACTAAATTATTATTATTTGATGAAGAATTATTATTATTTGATGAAGAATTATTATTATTTATAAAATCTAAATTATTAGTATTATTATTAAAATTAATAAAATTATTATTAGAGAAAGATGTAGGTTGAGGTGTTTTATTTTTTTTAATGAAATCAAATCCTTTTTGAGTGCTTGGTTGTGGAGAATTAGTAACTTTTTTATTTTTATTTATAAAAGAAAAAGCATGATTATTATTATTATTATTATTACTATTACTATTACTATTATTATTATTATTATCAAAATCTATTAAATTTACATTATTATTAATATTATTATTAACAACATTTTTAGAACTATTATTTTTATTTTCATTCAAATTATTTTTATTTAAAATTCCAAAACTTTTTCCTTTTGGTTGTTTAACTTTATATGAATTATATCTTTTAATATCATCATTATCATCTTCCCAACCATTTCCATTATTTTCATTTTTATTAAGATTTTCTTTATAACCAAAACGTTCATAATCTTTAACTAAATCAACTCCTTCTCTATTTATTTTTTCCATTGGTTCTTCTAATTCTTTATTAACCCATTTTTTATATTCATATTTATCTCTTATAAATTCTTGCAATCTAAAATCATTTTCTCTTATTCTATTAAAATCAAAATCTTTTGGTAAATTATATTCCCAATAATTATTTGCAATTTTGTTGTTAATTTTCCCAAAATCATTTAATATTTTCGGAGGCCATAAATCTAAATTAATTGATTTTATTTTTGTAATGTGAACTCCTATTTCTCTGTGACATCCTGAACATTTAATACATATAAAAACTCCAAGATTCATTGATGCCCATGTTGGATTTGGACGCTTACAATCTGCACAAAATTGATTTTCCTGGTTTTTTAAATAACGTGTAATTACTGATATTTGATGATTTATTTTTTCAGACATTATATATTAATAATAAATTTAAATAAAAAAAAAAAAAAAAAAATTAATAATATCAAATTTTTTATTGAAAAAAAATAATTACTTATTATTTATATATAAAAAATTAATATTATTTATTTAAATAATATTTATTATATTTTTTTTCAAAATATAAACTTGTTTCATTAACCATTAAAACAATTTTGGATGAAATTTTTATATAAAGATTATATAAAATATTAAAAATTTGATATAAAAAGAATTTTCCTTTATTTGAATATAAGTTTATATCTTTAAATTTATTATTATTCGTTGTTATATTTTTTAAATTATTATTTTTATTTTTATTGTTAGAATATTTTTCATAATAATAAAAATAGTTTTCTTTTAATTTTTCTAATTTGATAATATTTTTTATATTGAAAAACTTTTTTTCTTTTAATTTAATGATTTTATATTTTGAAATTCTTTTATTAGAAATAAAAATAAAGCATAAAATTAAAATTAACGAAAAAAATAAAATAAAAGTTATTATTTTAAAATTGAAATCTATTTTTTTGTTAGTTTTATCTAAAATAAGAAAAATTAAAGATAAAATTAATATTAAAAAAGAAAGAAAAACAGCAGGATCTATTTGAATATTAATAAAAAAAGAAATTATTTCACTGATTGTCATTAACAGACAAAATTATTTTATTTATAATATTTTTTTTTAATATTTATTAGAGGTAAATAAAAAAAATAATAAAATTTATTATTATTTCTAAAATTAAAAAAATAATATTAAAAATTAATGAAATTTTTATTTTATATTAGATTTACAAAAATAAAACAATATTTAATATTAAATATTAATTATAAATTTATTTATGTTTCCTAATAATCTAATTCCATATCATCACAATATTTTTTTAAACTATCAACAACTTTATTAAGCTTTTCATTTTCATCAAGTAATTCTTTTTCTTTCATTTCAATTTGTGTCTCTTTATTTTTTTTCCAATTCAAAAACCATTCAACTATTAAATCATTATGTTTTAAAACATATTTATCTAAATGTTCATCTTCATTTTTTCTCATAAATTTTTCATTACAACCATATATATTAAAAGGACAAATAATTTCAACAAAAGGACATTCTGTTTTACTATGATTTTCTTTTTCTTCTCTATAAAATACCTTTCCACATTCACAATTTATTTTTTCTTTTGGACAAATTAAATAATGATTATTAAATTCCTTTTTAGTAATTAAATTTTTACATTTTTCGCATTCAACAAGTAAATATTCACATATTTTATCATGTTCCTTTTGTTCTTTTCTCATAAATTTACATTCACAACCTTTATTTAAGCAATTTATCTTCTGAAAGACACATTCATTTTCAATATGATTCTTTCTTAATATATATAATCCAACCCATTCACATCCAAAATCTTTGTTTTTACAAAAAGATTTTTGTTTTTTTATTATATCATTTATAAAATTAAATGCTTTTAAATTTGCTAATTCTAAAGGTAAATTACTTAAAGGACATAAAGCCTTTTTATTTGGATATTTAATTTTATAATTATTTATATATATATCATAACATTTATGACAATATATATGAGCACAACTATCAAGAATTGGATCAACATAAATACCTTTACATAAAGGACAAACTAATTCCTTTAAATGAACTTGACTATCTTCAGTAAATTCATTTAATGATAATTGTGGTTCATATTTTAATTCTTGTGTGTTAATAGTTGTCATATTTATTATTTTTTATTTATTTTATATTTCCAAAATTTAAAATTACTATAAAATAAAATAAATAATTTATTTTTATATTTATTATTTTTTATGTTTTTAAATAAAATATTTAATCTTAAATAATAATAATTAACTCCTAGAAAATAATAAAAATATTAAATAATTAAATAATTAAACTTAAACTTTCACAATTTTTTAAATGATATCCATCTTCAGGTAATTTATTAATTTCATCCATATTATAAGCTAATTTACTAGTTGCAATATGTGCAAAATCTGTATGACCTATAAGTATAACTTTTTTATTTTTATCAATCTCTTTTTTCTTATTAATATGTTGTTCTTTCAAATATCTTTTTAATAATATAGTTCTATAAAATAAATGTTTATAACTTTCTAATTGACTTATATTATATTTACCTTCTAAATAAACTAAATGACTTAAAAAATTTTTGATTTCTTCTTTATTATCATCTTTAAAATACTTTTCATAAGCTAAATTAATTTCTTTATATAAAACATCTTTATTTAAACAATCAATATTAGATAAAAAAAATAAATCTTGATCTTCTTTTGATTTATAATACATATCAAATAAACTCCAATCAAATTTTAATTTAGAATTCATATTAAATTGTTTTTTAAATATTTGTATATCGTAAGTAAAATCATGAATCATATGAGCAACTTCTGTTAACCAAGGATGAACAATAATAGTTATTTTATCTTTTTTAGGATGATTTTCAAATATATAATAAGCAGTCTCTAAAGCTCTAACTAATGGAGAAACATAAATTTGTTCTATATCTAATTTATTATATATATGTTGAATAGATTTGGCCAAAACAATTCCTTCTTCACATAAATTACTATTAATTAATTCTGTTGAAAATTTTATATTTTCATGACCTTCTTTATGTGCAATTTTATTATAAAGACTTATAGAATGTCTAATAAATATAAATTTATTATTTAAATTTAATTCATATAATTTATGATTTGGTGGTTTAATATTTTTAAAATTTTTTGAATCTATGTAAATATTATTCATATTATATTGATTATCAATATCCATACTAATTGCTTCTAAATTAACCATATAATTATTATCTGAAGGTAAATTATCTATTGTAGGCATTGTATAAGCTAATTTACTTGTTGCAATTTGACAATAATGACTATGTGTAACAATTATTACTTTTTTATTTTTATCTTGTAAAGAATTTTTATATTTATTAGATAAATAATTTTTAAATGTTAATTGCCTATAAAAAGCATGTTTATAACTTTCTAATCTATTTAAATTTAATTTCATTGATAATTTAGTTATATCTTCTAAAATAATTCCTAATTTGGTTTGATTTCCTTCATTATAAATTTTTTTTATTTTAGTTAAATATTCATTTTTAATTGTATCATTAAAAACATCCATAAAAGATAAAAAAAATAAATCTTGAGATTCTTTAGTTTTATAAAAAGAATCAAATAAACTCCAATCATATTTTAATTTAGAATTCATATTATATTTTTTTTTATAAGATTGAATTTCTAATATATAATCATGAACAGAACACACAACTTCAGCAATTAAAGGATGAACAATTATTGTGAAATTATTTCTTTGAGGATGATTTTCAAATAAATAATAAGAAGTTTGTAAGGCTCTTTTAAAAGGAGAAACATAAATTTGTTCAATATCCATATTATTATAAAATTTTTGATTGAGTTTAGTTTCAATGATTGCTTCCCTAGTTAAACCTGAATTAATATTTTCTGATTTAATTCTTTCTGTTTTAGAAGTTCCTAAAATTTCAATTTTTCTATTCATTTCTGTTTGTCCATGTCTTATATATATAAATTTACCTTTAGTATTTTTTTGATAAAGTGGATGGAAAGGTGGTTGAATTTCATTATTATATATATTACTTTTAATATGAACTGCAAAGAAAATATTTTTATTTTTTATTTCATTCATTATATCAGCATTTTGTTTAACAAAAAATGTATTATTTTCATCTAATGTAAAAATTAAAGGAATTTTTTTATTAAATAAATTGTAAATAATGTTTTTATAATAATCAATTATTGTATTTATATTAAAATTTAATTCAATAGCATAAATATTTGCATTTTGTTCTATTATATTTATAAAATCTATTAAATCTTCAATATTAAAATTTAAAATATTAATATTTAAATATAATAAAAAAGTGTTTTTTACTTTATCTTGTATACTTTTTATAATTTCTAATATTAATCTAATTTTATTCTCTTTAGTTCCACCATACTTATCAATTCTTTTATTTTCATTAATAATATTATAATCAATATTTAAAAAAAGACCATTAAAATTTATATTCTCAGCAAATAAAGAAATTTCTTGATTTTTTTTCTTCTTCATTGCAATCTAATACCTTTTAAAATAAATATTTACATACAACAAATTTTTCTATTAATATTTTCATTTAATATATTAAAAAAATTTATAAAATATTATTCTTTTAATATAAATTAAATAAATAATAAAATATTTAAATGGAAAAAAACAATGATAATTTAGAAATTTTAGAAGAAGAATTAGGAGAAGCTCCTCCTATATTATCAAATTTTAATGCTGAAAATTTTAATGAACCTAAGAACAAAATTGATATGTTAAAACAAGATAAAAAATTAAAATTAGATTTAATAAATCAAAAAGAAAAAGAAATAGAACAATTAAAAATTGATATAGAAGAAATTGATGAATTAATAAACAAATATAAAAATCAAATAATTGAGGAATATGAAATAATAATAGAAACAGAAGAAGAAATAAAAAATCAAGAAAAAGAAATTAAAGAAATTATCTTTTTTTTATTTGAAAATTTTAAAGATATTAATTATAATGATGATAATGAATATAATACATTTATTGGAAATAACAAAGAAATTGTGTATAAAAAATTTCTCTTCGACGATTTATATAAATTTTTTGATTATGTTTATGAAATGGTAAATAATAATGATGAAAAATTAAAAGAAAATATCGATAAAATTAATAAAAAATTAAATATAATTAAAAAAAGAAATCTTTATTTCAATGAAATAATTAAATCATTTTTTAAAGAACATAAAGAAGAAAAAAAATTTATTAAATTCTTAATCTCTATTAAATTAAAAAGTTTTAATATATCTGATAGAATTGAGTTAGAATTAAAGAGACAAAAAATAAACGAATCTAATATTTTAATGTCAAATGAATATATTAACTCTTCAAACGAAAATAAAATCTTATTTTTGAATAATTCTATTGATAATATTGAATATGAAATTCAGGAATTATATAAAAAGGCTAAAGAATCATTAAAAAATTCAGATAAATCTCAAGCAAAATTATTTTTGTTAGAAAAGAAATATATGTCTGAATTATTAGAAAAATATAAAAATGAATTAAATAATTTAAAATAAAAATCATTCAACCTTTTTATATAATAAAATAAATAAATTTAAAGAAATTATTATTCTATTTATAATATTAAAAATATTATTTCTGATTTAAAAATAATTTTTGAGAATTTTTTTATTAGATTTATTATTAAAATTTTTATCTTAAATTCCAAAATTAAAATTAATTTAGTTCACTAAATAAAACATCTGTTATGTAACATTTATTACTACAATAATTTTTTTCCGTTAGCTTTTCAACTATTGCATTGATAATTCATTTCCATTATACCAAGATCAATATAATATCTATCTCCAATTGATTTTTCTAATTGAATATATTTTTCACCTGAATTATTTTTTGCTTCTTCGATATTTTCTTCTCCATAAGTAAAAGTAATTGAACCATGTTTAACTTTAAAAAATATTCTTAAATTATGAATTATTTTCGATATAAAATAAAATAATATTGGTGATAATGACTAAAACCAATTAAAATCATTTAAATAAAAAATTAATTTAAATAATTAAAACAAAATAAAAAATTAAAAATAAATATTTTTTATTTATATTTAATGGAAGATACAAATGAAATAAAATTAACAGATTTAAAATCACCTATTTTAAAAATAATATTTTCATTTTTAAATGAAAAAAAAAAATTAAATATAATAATAAATAATAAAAAGATACAAAAAAAATTAGAAATTAATATTAAAAATTATGAAAAAATAAGTGAAAGATATAAAATTGGAGAAAGAAATGGAAAAGGAAATGAATATGATAAATTAAATGATAAATTAGTATTCGAAGGAGAATATTTAAATGGAAAAAGAAATGGAAAAGGAAAAGAATATAATTCTAAAGGTAAATTAATATTTGAAGGAGAATATTTAAATGGAAAAAGAAATGGGAAAGGAAAAGAATATTATTTTGATGGAAAATTAGAATTTGAAGGAGAATATTTAAATGGAAAAAGAAATGGAAAAGG
>JAEEGK010011837.1_pt1 | contig 19874 bp, 13 predicted proteins | sample 8958771 | NCBI WGS metagenome assembly JAEEGK01 (sample SAMN16246547, study PRJNA631951) | gut metagenome | biome: gut microbiome; feature: rumen; material: SC-attached | host: Bos | place: Iran: Karaj | collected 2018-10
GAGTGATCCTGACAGGGGAAGCCTCCCACGAGCATATCGTGGTCTGGAATAGATTTCGTTTCGACCTTATTAATATCGTCATTGACAACACTGCCGACTCCGAAGTTCTTCTCGTAAACCAATGCTGCATGTTGAACCTTTGTTGCTGGTTCCCATTGGTTTGCCCATATCGTTTTGAAGAAATCTGCGTCGGCCCTATCTAAACCAACGCGAAAACCGCCGACACCGGCGAATAACTCTATAACTCGAACCTCGTCCATTTCCTGTGATTTGGAGTCCAAATTTACGGAGTTTTTCGTTCCGATCCAAATTTTCAAAGAAAAGATTTGATTATTTATTTATGAAAAGGGAATGCATTGATAAAACTTGGAAGTTTTACTTCTTCCTCGTATAAGTTTCTGATTTAGAAAAACTTAAAATGGAATAGAGTTGGCAATCTGCTCTATTGGCGAATTGTTACAACAAAGATTTATTTCTTCATTTGTTAATCCCAGCATATCGAGAATACAGCAGGTTAACAAGACAATGCACTTTTGTGTTAACCAATAGAGGTCTTCACCTTCTACCGCTTTGGTTATTTTTCTGTCACTGTCTGGAATCAAATGGGAATACTTATGACGTGATTGCGTTAGCACATCAGCGTCAAGGTTGCACGTCTTAATGACATCGATATCTTTGAACGCGTCTATTAATTTCTCAATCTGTCGCTTGTATTGCTTTATTTCTTTCCCGTCTTTGTTGTTCACAAACCGTTTGAAATAGCCGTCTAAGGCTTGAGCAACTATCAGGAATTCTGGTGCGTCAAATGTCGATTCCGTTTTAAGTGAGCGAATAAGGTATTTGCATATAGGAGAAATTTGCTCATAGTTGGAATGCCATTGTTTCAATACTGAAGGCATTTTCTCCTTTAATTCATCAAATTTGATAAGGGGGAGAACCCATGGCTCTGTTGATGTTTGGCTGTAAAAGAGCAAAGGATAATTGATTATTACCCCCTTGTTCGCAAAATACACCTCGGAGGGGTGCTGTTCCGCAAATAGGGCGATTGAAAGAAACTGCGAAAACTCGCTGACTGTTTTTAGATATGTTGTCATCGGCACGTTCTTGGGGGTATCAATGTTTAGATTAGTTGCTTGAGTCGCGGATATCTCATAGCGATTGATATTATCTGTGATATTTCCCCATAGCATAAGCCGTAATCGTTTTTCAATCTCAACAGAAAGAAAGGCAGGACGGTTGCCTATATCAAGTGAAATAGTGGTTATGAGATTATTAGGATGAATATCGAAACGATTATCCAATGCCCACCGATTAAGAAATGTGTATTTAACCCAGCAGCAGTCAAAACAGGGCTCGTCTAATGATTGTACGTGTTTACCCAAAAGGATATAGCGAATTAGGAAAGATGTCTTTGAGAAATTGTGTTCTTGTATATACGAGGCATCAAATAAAGAAAACTTCATACCTCCCGCGTCTTCTCCCCAAATCACATCATAATGATAATAAGTGGAGATAGAGCCTGAACGAGGCTCATGAATCACTTCAAGGGTAGATGGTTTGTCTCCATAATATGTTAATGTCCCTGAGAACTTACGAATATACACTCCTCGAGCGTCCGGGATTTGCCACGTTCCATAATAAGTAGTTGGAGCATTCATGAGTTATTAATTTATGTTGCTGTGGTTTATTTATTCTTGAGGACAAAGATACTATAGAAAAGTGCCAAACCAAGACACAAGAAGACAAATAATCCAGAGTTAATATCTCGCTTGTTAAAAGCCCCCCTGCATCGGCACATGCGGAATTCGGATTTCGGCGACCGGGAGAGCGGGCGGGGAGGCAGCGGTCCCCGCAGGGGATGACGGAGTTTGTTTGACGACGTTACGGGACCGGTACGGGCCCGTATAAGGAGGAGTTCGACGTCAAGCGCCTTCCCGCCACCGCGTGTCGCCGAAAGACGCATGGAGCAGGGGACGGTGCAGGGGTGGTGTATTTCCGAATTTTTATAGTACCTTTGGGGCCAATTTGAATGAAAGATGAAAAATGCGATTATTTCTTTTGGGCTCCTGGTGTTGGGCCTGTCTTCTGCAATGGCCCAGGGGCGGCAGAGTGTGGCGGAGTTTTTGGCTGGATATCGTGAGGGGATGGATACGGTACGGGCGGCCGTTGCCGGTGTCATCGATCCGGAACGGATTTCCTTCGATTTGGAGGAGAACGGCGATACTTTGACGGTGCAGCTGGGCGGAAAGCGTAAGGTTGTCACTCCCGAGTTCCATGCGCTGGACGTGCGTCCGGGGGATACTTTGACGGTGGTCGGCGTCCATAAGAAGAAGCCGAAGAGGGGGAGCGCACAGATGGTTTCCGCGACCGTTCTCACCATCGATTATGCGGTCGACCACGATGAGAAGATCGCCTATAATTTCTCCTTGGAAGAGGACCCGACTTTCATGGGCGGCAGCACCAGCGCCTTTTCCCGATGGGTAAATACCGGTCTCGTCTATCCGGAGGCTTCCCGACAGGCCGGTTCGGAAGGAACCGTACAGCTTAGATTTACCATCGACACAAACGGAGAATTGACCGACACAGAAGTCCTGAAGTCATCCGGTGACGTCCTCCTGGATTCCGAGGCTTTACGTGTGGTAAAAAGTTCCCCTAAATGGGAGCCGGGCAAGATTCATGGGAAGCCGGCGAAGGTGAGGTATAGGTTTCCGGTGATTTTTAGGTTGAAATAGATTCCTTCGCTTCGCTCGGAATGACAAAAGAAAAAGGTCGGAATGAGATAAAAAAAAGTGGTGTAGGAATTCAGGATATTTTTGTAAATTTGTAACATCCAATATTACGACAATGCTAATTATCCTGAAACTTCTCGGCTCAATTGCCCTCTTGATTTACGGAATGAAGGTGATGAGCGAGGCCCTGCAGAAGATGGCGGGACCGCAGTTGCGTCATCTGTTGGGGGCCATGACCACGAATCGGTTTTCCGGTGTTGCGACCGGCGCCTTGGTCACTGTGGCTGTTCAGTCTTCCGCTGCTACTACCGTCATGACGGTGTCGTTCGTGAATGCCGCGCTGTTGTCATTGGCACAGGCGATATCGGTCATCATGGGCGCGAATATCGGCACGACGATGAGCGCGTGGATCATGTCGGCGGGATTTTCTTTCAATATCACCAATATAGTGTGGCCTGCGTTCTTGGTGGGTATCCTGCTCATACAGTTGCGGAAGCACCGGTATGCGGGTGATTTCCTGTTCGGACTGTCGTTCCTGCTGTTCGCGCTGGGAATGCTCAAGCAGACGGGCGTGGAGATGGACCTGGCGAGCAAGCCGGCCGTCGTGGATTTCTTCGCATCGTTCAAGACGAATTACGGCACGATCCTGCTGTTCCTCCTGATCGGCACGATCCTTACCGCTATGGTACAGAGTTCCGCGGCCCTGATGGCCATTACGATGGTGCTGTGCTCCACGGGGGCCATCACCATCTTCCAGGGTATCGCCCTGGTCATGGGCGAGAACATCGGCACCACCGTCACGGCCAACCTGGCCGCCCTCAATGCCAATACACAGGCACGGCGCACGGCTATGGCGCACTTGCTGTTCAACGTATTCGGCGTCATCTGGGTGCTCATCGCGTTCTTCCCGTTCGTCCGGTTCGTGTGCAGACTGGTCGGGATGGATCCGACGGCTGACAGCCAGAACGCCGCGCAGCTGTCGTTCGCCCTGGCCACCTTCCATACCTGCTTCAACGTCATCAACACCGCCGTCCTCATCTGGTTCATCCCGCAGATCGAAAAGATCGTGTGCGCCCTCATCAAGCCGCGCAAGACCGAGGAAGACGACGAATTCAGGCTCATGTATATCCGCGGCGGTATCATGAAGACCCCGGAACTTTCCGTGTTCCAGGCCCAGAAGGAGATCGTCACCTTCGGCGAACGCATGCAGCGCATGTTCGGCATGGTGAGAGACCTCTATCACGCCGAGGACGACCAGAGCTTCGAAAAGATCTTCGAACGCATCGTCAAGTACGAAGACATCAGCGACCGCATGGAGAACGAGATCGGACGGTACCTGGGTCAGGTGGGCGACGCCCATCTGTCCGACGAGACCAAGGAAAAGATCCGCGCCATGCTCCGTCAGATCGGCGAACTCGAGTCCGTGGGCGACAGCTTCTACAACCTGGCCCGCATCCTGCGCCGCCGCCGCGAAAAGAAGATCGAATTCACGCCCGGACAGATCGAGGCCGGCCAGCAGATGGTCAGCCTCGTGGAAGAGGCCATGACCCGGATGAACGCCGCCCTCGCCGGCAGGCGCGAAGACGCGGACCTGGCCGCCTCCATCGACATTGAAAAGAAGATCAACGAACTCCGCAATACCCTCCGCCAGCAGAACGTCAGCGATGTCGATAATCACGTGTACACCTACGAAGCCGGCACCGTCTTCATGGACCTCGTCACCGAATGCGAGAAGACCGGCGACTACGTGATGAACGTCGTGGAAGCCCGCCTGGGCGTCGACCACAAGGACCTCCATTTCAGGGGAATCGTGATCGACACCGCCGCCAAGGTGGTTACCGTGGACGGAGAGGAAGTGTTCTTCCCTCGCTCGGAGTACGCCCTGCTGAAACTCTTCCTGGAGAACCCGGGCCACGTCTTCACGCGCGAAGACCTGCTGGAATTCCCCTGGACGCCCGATGTCGATAACACCGACGCCACCCTGGACGCCAACGTCATGCGCGTCCGCCGCAAGATCGGCCCGTATGCCGAGTTCCTCATGACGGGCCCCGGCTACGGACTGCTCCTTGAAGAGAAGTAGGAAGCGATTCTATTTCTTCTCGAGCATGAGGCTCTTGAACTCGTTGATGTCAGCCTGGCTGATTTTGACCTCGTTTACAAGATAGTTCTCGATCTTCTCCTGGAAGGTGTTGCCATCCTTACCCCTCAGGAAAGCGATGCCGTCACGGAAATTGTAGTCATTTGTACCACCGGTCCGATATCTCGCTCCGACAGATGAGCAGAAAGAGGTGAGTTCATAGTCGATGGTGCAGTCTTTTTCGGAAACGCCGAGAAGACCTTCTATCAACATGGAGAAATAACCGGTCCGGTCCGCACCGCTGTAGCAATGGTAATAGACGGATTTGCCCGATTTGACCGTATTGAAGAAAGCCATGACGACTTCATAGACTTTATCGGTCACAGTCAGGTCCTGGAAGTTACTGCCATCCATGAATCCGGGAGCGGTATAATCGATGTTTTGCGGCAGGGGACGATAACGGTTATAGCTTCCGTCGCTACCGAAACTGGTCCCGGTCGTCGTCCCGTTTCTGAGGTCGATGTCCCTTCCGATCTTCATGAAATCAAGCAAGATAGGCCATTCGACACCCTGCTTTGTATTGTCCATGTTCGTGCCCCTGAATAAAAGGCCGTATTTGATGGTCTTCTTGACCCCCTTGTCCACCACTTCGAGTCCGCCCATATCGCGGCAGTTGTTGGCATAGCCTCTGCCCGTGGAGTTACTGACCTTGAGCATGCGACGGCGGCCGGTGGTGCTGAAAGAACCCTTCTCCCAGATGTCATTGTTCTCGGAGACCGTATAGTAATAGGTACGGCCGGGGATGAGATTGTACACTTCGGCGGACGTCGTCGATATCGACGCATTCTGCTCCCAGACCGGAGTCCCCAGGGAATTGTCCTCGTAGATGGAGATGACTGTGTTGTTGGAAGCCGCATCGCTCCAGGTAATGCGCACAGGGGCAGGGCAGTCCCTCCTGTCGATGTTACCGTAGTTGGAATACTTGTTCATGACGGTGAATGTGTCGTCATTGGTGTCCGTATAGGAATTCTCCGCATCATTCAGGTAAGCCGTCAGCGCGTCGTTCTCCAGATTGAAGGACCCCAGGTCCACCCAGCCGTCTGCCGCATTCCGGATGCGCAGGGAGTAGTTGGCGGAAGCGGTGAAGTAACTGTCTGATTTGGCGGCGGTGGCCGTGATGGTCGCGGTGCCGGCGCCCACGATCTGGATCTTGCCGTTCACGATCTTCGCGACACTCTCCGGTTCCGCGGAATAAGTCACGGCCGTCTGGGCGTCAATGACCGGCTGCGCATCATAGCTCCCGCCGATCTCATACTCATCGCCCAAGGACCAGGTGACGGAACCTTCCGCGAAATACGGATACTGCCTCTGCTTGACCGGACCCTGATTCCGGACGAACAGGTACAGGTTTTCGGAATTGCCGCCGCCGGCCGTGAAGGCGCCGGAAGCGTACCGGAAGGCATTTCCGCTGTTGCCAGTCATGGTCAAGACCCCCTGGGGCGACAGCGAGAAGGTGGTACGATAGCTCGACTCGGTCGTAGAAGCCACGAAAACGGACGATGACATGTATACGACGAGGTAATAGTGGTTCAATCCGTCCGCTTCCGGGACCAGGAGGGCGAACTTGTTGTCCTGCCTGTTGGTGAGCAGGATCCGGTAGTCGTCCACTTCGTTCGCCTCGATTTCGTTATCGTCGATGATGACGTTCACGGCATTGTTGGTGGTCATGAAAGCCGTCTTGTTCGCGTTCAGGACGGGTTTGAAGACCTTCGGGTTCATTCCGTCGTCATAGACGATGACATACTCGCCGTCCGTGTTGATCTGGTCGGCGGAGGTGACCCGGACGTACTGGGGCGTATGCTTGATTCTCTTGATGTGCAGCGTATAAGAGGCCGAACCGGCATTGTACCGGTCGTCCTCATCGACGGTGGCGGTGATGGTGACGGAGCCGGTGATGTAGGGCGTCACGTTGCCGTCGGCATCGACAGAAGCGATCCGGGTGTCGCTGGAGGAATAGGTCACGGTCGAGTAGATTCCGGATAGGACCGGCTTCTGGGGCGTTTCCCCGAAGATGCAGGTTACTTCCTCCGGATTGAAACTGAGGCCGCGGTCCAACTTGCCGCCCTTCATGTAGAGGTGGACGCCGACGCCTCTTCCGGTACCGCCGATCTTGAAGATGTCGGTGTTGTTGCCGCCGGGCTCCCTGTAATACAGCACTTGGTCCTTGTAGCTGGTATTGTTCACTTGAGTCGTGCTGAAGCAGAAGCCGCCGTTGTTGACGATCGACAGCGAGTATGGATAAATCATATCCGACGGAGTATTGACATAGGCGAGGCCGGCCCGGCCGTTGTTGGTATAGTCGCAGATGAGGTATTTCCCGTCGTTGAATCTCAGGTAATACTTGTCGCCGTCGTTCTCGACGGTGAACTCGCAGGCGGCCAGGCTGCCGTCGGTGTCGGTGATGACGCCGCCCTCGGGGGCGACGGTCAGATACGAGCCGTCCGTGGCGCCCTTGAACAGTTTGGAGTCGTTGGCATCGACAATGAGGTAGGTGCCGCCCTCGGAGAGCGTAGAGGTCTTGGAGTATTTGACGGGTTTGGTCATCGCCCTGATCGCCGCGATGCGGAGGACACCGTTCCGGGCGACGGTCAGGTTGGCCGATGTCTCCTTGACGAATTCGTTCCCTTCGGAGTCGGTCACCGTCAGCTTGAATCCCTTCGAGAAGTTTGTCGGCGGGACGACCATCCAGAACTGCACGGCATCTTCCTTCTTCGCGCCCAGTTCGACCGGGGTCTCGCAGTTGAGCGTGATCGAAGTGCCGGCGGTCCGCTCCATTTCAATCGAAGGAACGGCACCTACCGCGGGCGTCGTTTTCGCTTTGCCGGAAAGGAGTTCGCCGTTGTTGCCCTCGAGCTTGACGGATTTCACGGCCACGCCTTCCCCGTAGAACTTCAGCACGAGGTAACCGCCCACGTTCTTGAACTTCAGCAGGTTGTCTTCCGTGGCGGAAACCATCGTGTTGGCTCCTATGCCGAAGGAACCGTCTCTGTAGGCCTGTTCGGCGGGGAGAGTCAGCGTCAGGACGCCCTCCTTGTTGATCTTTGTGTCTTTCAGATAAGGATAGACGGCGCAGATGTACGACAGCGGCTCCTCCGGCCCGTCGCCATCCGCAAGCTTCTTGAAGGTTCCTGAATTCTCACCGGTCTCCCCGAGAAACTTATACTGCTGATTATGGCTGGTTTTGTTGAAGATGGAAATCTGGTCCTCTGCGTCCCAGAGGATCTTGATATTCTCATCGAGATAGACTTTCGTGTCGGGTTCATAGGATTCCAGGCTGGCGTAGAAAACGTCGCCCTCCAGAGCCGCAGGGTCCTTGATGTCGATTTCTTGAACGGAACAGGAAATGGCCAGCAGGCCGGTCAAAGTCAGGAGAAGACCCGGTTTACGGACGGGCATAGGTATGGCAATCCTCATTGGCATTAGTTTTTCATAGTTTTCAATAATCCCCAACTATGAGTGTTAAATTGTGCAAATGTATGAATTTATACGGAAATTGCAACACTTCCGTGGGGAAAATGAACATTAGCGCTTACGCGCTTATGTTACCGCTGCAGGTACAGTTTCCGCTCCGCCTCCGGGAATTTCTCGATGGCGTAGCGAAGCATCGTGCGCGGCATGTTCTTGCAGCGAGGCTGAAGATAGGCTTCGAGCGCGGCCTTGTCGCGCTTCCCGGCCTCTCGGAGCAGCCAGCCGACGGCCTTGTGGATGAGGTCGTGCGGGTGGTGCAGGAGGATATCGGCAATCGCGAAGGTGTCCTCCGGCTGCCCGTGACGGATGAATGTCATCGTGCTGACGATGCCGATGCGCTGCTCCCAAATCGTCTTCCCGTTTCTGGCGAGGTCATAAAGCAGGCTGCGGTCCTTATCCAGCAGCCAGACCCCGAGCAGGGGATAGCAGGACAGGTCCACCAGGTCCCAGTTGTTGATCCGGTCGGTATGGGCAAGGTAAAAGTCGACGCACTCCTGTTCCGTCATTCCGGGCTTGCTCCGGAGTTTCTTCGCATGCTTGAAGATTTCCACGAGCGCCAGCAGGGCGGCCAGCCGGACCTCGTGATATTCGCTCGCGATGCATTCCTCCAGGTCCTCGCGGGTGGTCTCCCGCCAGCAGGCCTTGACGACCTCCCGGGTCACGGGGACCTTGATACCCAGGAACTTGTCGCCTTCGCCATATTGGCCCGGGCCTGTCTTGAAGAAACGGGAGAGGCCAGCGACCTGGCTTTCATCGGCCCGGTTCGAGATTTCCTTGAGAAGCGTATTCATGGACGGTTTCCTTGTATTTGCGTGAAACGGGAAGCTGGACGTCGCCGACGGTGACGGTGTCCGGAGAACTAACGGTCATCAGGGCGGTGTTGACCAGGTAGGAGCGGTGGATGCGGAGGAAGTCGTCGCCCAGGAGGTTCGCCCACTGGCTGATGCCGGTCTTGTTGCGGTGGGATTCCCCGGAGACCGTGACGATGCGGACTTCCGTGTCGTTGGACTCGATGTAGGCGATGTCGGAGACGGGGAGCGTGACGCTCCTGCGGTCCGAGAAGAAAGTGATGGTGCGGTCCTTTGACTTGAAGCGCTTGGACAGCCATTTTGCCCAGAAATAATCGCCGATGGCAAGCATCGTGAGGATGAGGCCCAGGAAGGTCGGATTGATGAGCATGGGGGCGACATCTTTGGCCGATCTTATGCCGTCGACGAGGGGTGCCCAGACGAAGTAATGGAGAATCAGGATCAGCACGAAGACGCTGAGCAGGACCGCCAGGGACAGATAGACCTTGTCCACCGGTTTTTTCGCCTTCGGCATCAGGAACTCCAGCGCCAGGGCGCACGGGCAGAAGGTGAGGCCGATGAGAATGGCCTGGGCCAGCGTGTAGTCCAGGCTCGTCAGGATGGTGGCCTGCAGGGCGACGGCGGCCAGCCAATAGGCGATGCGTCCGAGGATTCTCATTGCAATACAATAATACACATTTTCCGCGTTTTCTGCAAGCAGAAGGCCCTAGAATAGGTTTTGACAGGGCCGGAAGGGGATTCAACTTTGGAGAAAACGGACGGTTTGCCGTAACTTTGCATCAAACAAAACACTTTCCCTTCAAAACACTTTTCATTATGCAAGCGGAAATTATTCATGAAGAAGTCCTGACACCTTTGGACTCGTTGGCTATGGCCAATCCGGGAACCCTTGTGGAGTATGATGGTCATTTCTCTCTCACTTCAACGTTCATCAATGGCGGCCTGGGTGGCATGATCATCATCACCCTGTTCTTGATTGCGCTTCTTGTGGCGGCCTGGAAAGCGCCGCGCTGGGTGAAAGAAATCGGCATCGGCGCCCTGATCTTCAGTATCTTCTGGATGCTGTTGGGGGTGTCCCAGTCGGCCGATTGCGTCCAAATGACCGGCGACGCCAGCCCTGCTATCCTGGCCGGAGCCCTGAAAGTGACCCTGATCCCGCTTCTCTATGGCCTCATCGTCTTTTTTATTTCTTTGATTATCCGTATTATCCATAAACCGAGAATCTGATATGAAAACGAACTTGATGTATCTGGTCGCCGCGCTGCTGCTCGCGGCCTGCTCGCCGAAGGCAAGCAACATGACGAAGGTTGTGGCCCAGTTCGGGGAGGACGCACCCGACTCTGTGAGGATTGTGATCGGGGCTGTCAACATGCCTTCCCTCGACACCATCGTGCCCGTCAAGAACGGCCGTCTTGAGGCGAAGATTCCGAAAAACCTCGTAGGAACCACCTGCCTCTTCCCGGGAAATACCACATTCCAGTCGGATGAACTCTATGCTGGATTCTTTTCCGACGGTTCCACCATCACCATCGACCCGGAGGCGCATACGGCAGTCTCTTCCGACCCGGAGGGCACTCATTCACGCTTTGTCGCGTATGAAGAATGGATGGATAAGTATCGGGCCGACATGCAAGCCAAGATGAAAGAGCTTGCCGATGACAAGGAGGCTCTGGATGCTTATCGCGAGGAGAGGAGCGCCATTTTCTTCGACTATCAGCGGGAAACCGCGAAGGCCAATCTGGACAGCTATCTCGGCCTGATGGCTATCGGGGAACTCTATTTCGGCGGAAAGACCGAGGGGGTTCTGGACCTTGTAAATGGCCTCTCCGACGCGGTCAAGTCTGGCCCCGATACGCACTTCATGGTTGATGAAATGACAACCAGGATCCAGGCCGCGGAACGGACCGCCATCGGGAAACCCTTCGTGGACTTCACCGTCGTCCAGGATCCGGAGCATCCCGAGACCTCCACGGTCAAGCTCTCCGACTATGTCGGCCACGGCAAATATATCCTGGTCGATTTCTGGGCTTCCTGGTGCGGCCCCTGCATGAGGGAAATGCCCAACCTCGTGAAGGTGTACAACACCTACCACGGCGATAAGTTCGACATGGTCAGCATCCCTGTCTCGTTAGGCATGGAAGACAGCGTCGCGGCGGCCAAGGATCTGGGAATCGTCTGGAACCAAATCATCAACGCTCCTGATACTATCATGACGGATCTGTACGGCGTCATTGGCATTCCGCATACCATCCTTTTCAGCCCTGACGGGACCATCCTCGGGCGGGACCTCGTCGGAGCGAAGCTTGAGGAAGCCGTGAAGGAGGCCTTGGGCGTCTAGATATTTGCATTTTTGGCGATTTTGCCATAGATTTACATTTCGTATGGCACGAAAACTCTTTTGCGAAATCGCCCCCTGGGCCTACCGCCTTTCGGTGGAAAAAGGCATCCTGCAGCGCAACCTGCAAGATTTGATACGGAAGACCTCCTTTGCCCGGAAAAAGGGCGGGGAGGATCTTCCGGTTGTTGTCTATCGGCATAACTCCCTCATCCGGCGCCGGCTGGGGAATGTCAACATGCAGCTGCAGGAGAACAAGGCCCAGAACCTGGCATTGGCAGTGGCCCACTTGGACGGCATCTTGATCCGCCCCGGCGAGACCTTCTCGGTCTGGAAACTCATCGGCAGAACCACCAAGCGCAAGGGGTACAAGGAGGGATTGACCATCGAGCGCGGCAAGCCCTCCCAGGGCATCGGCGGTGGCATGTGCCAACTCTCGAACCTTATCCACTGGATGGTCCTCCACAGCCCCCTCACTATCACCGAGCATCACCACCACGACGGCCTGGATCTCTTCCCGGACTTCGGCCGCCAGATTCCTTTCGGCACCGGCACAAGCATCTCGTATAACTATCTGGATTACAGGTTCCAGAATCGCACCTCTGATACGTTCCAGTTGAAGGTCTGGGTGGACGAGGAGTATCTCCGGGGCGAACTGCGGGCGACTGAGCCTCAGGCGTATTCTTATCACATCCACGCGGAGAATGAGTTCTTCTCCCGCGAGAATGGCGTGGTATACCGTAACGGACAGGTCTTCCGCGATGTAGTAGACGTCGCTACGGGCAAGTGTGTCGAAAGCGCCCTCATCCGCACGAATCATGCCCGGGTCATGTACGAGTGCCCGGAGGAGCTGATCAGGGAAGAGCCCTTAGCTCAATGACTTCAGGATATTGTCCTTGATGCCGTCGCGGTATTCCTTGGGCGTCATTCCCTTAGCTTCCTTGAAGTTACGGTAGAACGTGCTTCGGTTGTCGTAGCCTACGCGGTACATGATTTCGTCGATGGTATGCTTGGATGAATACAGCAGCTTGGTGGCCATTTCGATGCGGGACTCCTTGATCATCTGGTGGAGCGTCTTGTCCGTTATCTCGGCCAGTTTCCGGTACATGACGCGCGGGCTCAGGCCCATTTTCGCGGCGATCGTCGTCGCGCTCAGTTCGGGGCTGGACAGGTTCTCGTCGATGATCCGGAAGATGCCGTTCATGAACTCCTTGTCGTCCCGGTGGATGATTTTGCCCTCGTCCAGCACGTAGGTGCTGAGAGGGGACTTGTAGTATTCCGCCATGCTTTCCCGTTTGTTCAGCATCTTTTCGAGCGCGGCATGCAGGTAATCCATGTTGAAGGGGAAAGTGATGCAAAGGTCGGCCCCCTGCTTCATGCATTCCTCTTTTTCCGTGACCTGGAGCGAGGAAGTGAGGGCGATGACGGGAATCTGTCCCGTCCGCTTGTTCTCCTTCATCTTTTCCATGAATTCGGCGAAACTGTTGATCATGGAAGTGACGTCGTACATGATGGCGACCGGCATCTGGTTCGGGATTTCGGCGAGGGCGGTTTCCGTCCCGCTGTATTCCAGCACGTTGTACTTCTCCGACATGAAATAGTTCAGGAACGAGGAGATTTCCTTGTTCGAACTGATCAGGCAGATCTTCTCCAGATGGTGGTCCGTCCGCATCTTCACGGGGAACTGGTTCTCCACCAGCGTGTTCAGCGTGTTGATGTTTTCGGAGATGGAGGAGTCCTCGTAGCGCAGGAGATTCTCGCCGACGTTCTGCTGGGGAATGTCAATGTCCATGATCAGGCTTCCGGCCGCCTTGTCATAGCTGTGGGAGATGGTTCCTTTCATCTCCTTGACCAGCTTGCTGCACAGGATCAGCTCGAAGTTCCGGATGCTTTCGTCGTTGTTGTCCACGCCGATGATGGCCTGGGATTCATAGCGGTCGAGCATGCCGGCAGTCTCCTCATACCGGGCCTCATCCATCGACACGGTCATGTGCATGACGATTCCTCCCTTGTCGCCCCTCCGGAGGCCGAGATAGACTTCCTTTTTCCCTGATGCGAGAGATATAAACTTGTATATCAGCGTGTTGAACAGGGTGAGGAAGGCTTCCTTGTTGATGGAAATGATGATGTCCTTTTCGATCTCGTGGAGCAAGGTGACCTCCCGGATCTTCGTGCTGGACTTCATGATGTCCAGCAGTTCGTTGGCGATCTGGCTCACATGGATGAGGGCGACTTCGCCCGGAGAAGTCTCGGATATGCCCTTGTAGTCGTTGAGGATCTGCAGGATCTTGTTGATCCTGGCGATGTTGTATTCCACCATGCCAACCTTACCGGCGACGTTCGGGTTGTTGACCGTCTGCTGCCGGATCTGCTGGCAGAGTCCGAGCATGAACGTGATCTGGACGGAGAGTTCCTCGGTGATGGTGCCGGTCGTATCGGACTTCACTTTCCGGATTTCCTTCTCATACCTTTCCTCCAGCCTTTTCTTCATCGACACATACTTGTTCTGGAGATACCTGACGATCTGATAGATCATGGCCGCGGCCATCAGGAAATAGATCACGAAGGCCCACCAGCGCCTGTAAATGGGCGGAATGATGTAGATGTCGAGGCCGTATTCTCCGCTTTCGAAGCGTGTCGCCTGGTTCAAGTACTTGATCTTGAGCGTATAGTTTCCCGGATCCAGGGAGGGGAGGTAGATGATGTTGCTGTTGCTGTTTTCGGTCCAGTTTCCGTCAATGTTGTAGAAGAACCGGTAATCCGGGTAATTGAGATTGTCGACCAGGGAGAACTCGATGGCGAAGATGGACTTTGAATAGGGGATCCGCAGTTTGCCCTTCTTCATCTTCAGGCTGATGTGCGAATACTCGTTGTTCTGGATGAAGTTCGTGATATGGATGTCGGGCGTATAGCTCGTCTTGGAATCGTCGAGAGACGAGTTCTCGTCGATGACCGTGAATCCGTTGATGCCGCCGAAAAACAGCGAGCCGCTCTTGGGGTCGCGGAAACAGGCTCCGTCGGAATACTCCAGCACGTCGATTCCGGAGAATCTGTTGAAGGACGAGCGGTAGAGGAAGTTTTCGTCAAGGGAGATGATGCCGGAATTGGTCGTTATCCAGATGTTGCCGTTTCCGTCGGGCAGGATGGCGTGAATGGCCGTTTTCGGGACATATTCCGGAATCCGGATGGAATCTGTGTCCGTCGAATACGCCACCACTCCGTTTCCGGTGGCAAACAGCATGTCCTTCGTCCTTGTCGCAAAGAATGTCTCATTGATGGCCAGACCGTTATCTGTCGGGAACTGCACCACGCGCGACTGGCCCGTTTTCATGTCGTAGGACAGCACGCCGTTTCCTCTGCTGGCGAACCAGATGGTGGAATCATTCTCCAGGGCGATTGAGAACACCGAGGCCCGGTGGCTGAACGGTTTCACGAAGTCCAACTCTTCGGTTTCCGTGATGACCGGGACGCCATCGACAGTCCTGAATCCGCATCTGTAGCACCCCTGTTCGTCCGTGGCCACCCATAATGTCGCCCCGTCCGTCTCCAAGAGGTCGTGGACTTTCAGGAACCGCTCGCTTCCCTTGACGGGTTCGACGCGGCCTGTCATATAGGAATAGCAATACAGTCCGGCGCCTTCTCCGCCGATCCATAGGAAGTCCTCCTTGCTTTCCCTGATCGTGAACACGGCGTTGTTTCCGATCGCGCTGTTTTCCGTCGTGAATCGGTCCGTGTTGTCCTGGCCGAACGCTCCCTTGGGCGAAAAGTTGCGGATCCGGTATAATCCGTCACCTTTCGTTCCGAGCCACAGGGCGCCTTTTCGGTCCAGGCAGATGCTTCTGATCGGCATTTCGATGGAGTAGGGAAGCCGGTCATAGGTGATGCAGGAAATGTCCGTGGCCTTGTCGCTCCACCGTATCAGGCCGTTGCAGTCGGTTCCGATCCATACGATCGGCTGGTATCTGTCCGGTATCATGGAGAAGACGCCGCAATGGATGTCCGTCTTTTCCAGTTTCTTTTTCCCGTACGTGTGCCGCATGACCCCATTCTGCATGAAACTGATCAGGCAGCCTGTTCCGTCGGCGATGATGCCGGTGACCTGGTCCGTCCGGAGCAGGTCCGACGCTATTTCCGAGATCATTTCCGCCTTGCCGTCCCTGCCATCGACCTTGTACAGTTTCCCGTCCGCCGACAGCACGAAGTGAAAGCCCTCGTATCTGGCGGTCGCGAAAAGGCATTCCATGCCCGTATTCTCGATTCTGCTGACGGCAGGGGAGCGCCCACCGCTGAATGATATAAGATAGGTGTCCTTGCGTGAAAAGATGCAGAGTCTCCCGTCGTCGAGAAGGGACATGTGCTTGATGATTTCTTCTTCGTCGAAGGTGATGTCGGAGAATGTCGTCAGTTCGGAAGATTTCGTGTCCAGGTACTGGAATTTCCGGTCGTCGCTGATGGAGAAGATGTTTCCGTCCTCCGTTACGGCTATCGCGGAACTGAAAGCAACTTGGTCATAGAAAACCACCTCCCGGGTTATCATGTCGAGATAAGCCGTTCCGTAGTTCGTCTGCAGATAAAGATGGTTGTCCTTCCCGGGAATGATGTGCCGGATCTGGTTGCCGGAAAAGTAATTCATCCCGTCCTTGGCGACGAAAGTCTTCAGGGTGCTGCCGTCCCAGATGTTCAGGCCGTCCATGGTTCCGATATACAGATGCCCGAGGGCGTCCTGGTGGATGGCGCAGATGGCATTGTTGGAGAGGCCCTCCTGTGAAGAGATTGTCTTGGTCCGTGTGCCGTATGCGCACAAGGACAGCAAGGCAAACCCAAGGACCGCGGCTATTTTCGATGCTTTCATTCTCCTGTCGAATAATCTGGCTGCAAAGATAGTTTATTCTCATTTTGTGACAAGAGCATTTTTGTCATAAATTAGCGTTAAAACCCGATATATGCAGTGTTTATGCGGGAAACAATCCTGATTAATGCATTTTTGTCACAAAATGAGACATTTGAAAAAAGGCAAATGACTATAATTGCAACCAGTTTAACGCACTTGACACTATGATGAATAAACCGATTTCTCTTATCCTGATCACCTGCATCGCTTCCACGGCGGTCTGCCATGCGGAAAAGCATAAGTCGCAGCGCCCCGCGGAAAACGAAAGGCTCTTCGTCTCCACGGCCGTGGAGTCCAAGATACAGGAAGTCGTGAGTCTTCTGGATAACGAAAGGCTGGCGTGGATGTTCGCCAATTGTTATCCCAATACGCTGGACACGACGGTCCACCCGGTGGGCGATGACGACACCTTCGTCTATACCGGTGACATCCATGCCATGTGGCTCCGTGATTCCGGTGCTCAGGTTTGGCCTTATCTGCCGCTGATCAATGAAGATCCCCAGCTGAAGAAACTGCTCGCGGGCGTGATCCTGCGCCAGTTCAAATGCATCTGCATCGACCCGTATGCCAATGCTTTTTATAAGGAAGAGGACAAGAGGGGAGAATGGGCCAGTGACTTTACCGACATGAAGCCCGGCGTGCATGAGCGGAAGTGGGAGATCGATTCCCATTGCTATCCGATCCGCCTCGCCTACGAATACTGGAAGGTTTCCGGCGACAGTTCCATCTTCTCGGATCTCTGGATCAGGACGATGGAGAATGTCCTCAGGACTTTCCGTGAGCAGCAGCGGAAGGACGGCGTAGGCCCGTATACGTTCATGCGCAACACGAGTCGCTCTTTCGACTCGCTGAGCAACGGCGGAAAAGGCACTCCGGTGAAGCCCGTCGGGCTGATTGTGTCTTCTTTCCGTCCGTCTGACGACGCGACGACCTTTCAGTTCCTGATCCCTTCCAACTTCTTCGCCGTCACCTCGCTCCGGAAGGCCGCGGAAATCCTTTCCGAAGTGAACAAGCGTGACGACCTTGCGGGCCAGTGCCTTGACCTTGCGGACGAGGTCGCGACCGCTCTCAAGAAATATGCGACGTACAACCACCCGGACTTCGGCACGATCTACGCTTTCGAAGTGGACGGTTTCGGCAACCATCTGCTGATGGACGATGCCAACGTCCCCAGCCTGCTGGCCATGCCTTATCTCGGCTGTGTCGACATTGACGACCCGGTCTATCAGAACACCCGTCGCTTCGTCTGGAGCGAGAGCAATCCGTATTTCTTCAGAGGCAAGGCGGCCGAAGGCATCGGCGGCCCGCACGTCGGTTACGACATGGCCTGGCCCATGTCCATCATGATGAAGGCCTTCACCAGCCAGGACGACGAAGAGATCAAGTGGTGTGTCGAGACGCTCATGAAGACGGATGCCGGGACGGGTTTCATGCACGAATCCTTCCATGTGGACGATCCCGACAACTACACCCGTTCCTGGTTCGCCTGGCAGAACGGTCTTTTCGGGGAACTGATCCTGAAAATCATCGGCGACGGCCGGCTGGAGCTGCTCAACAGCATCGACATTGAATAGCCAACTTATTCAACTAATCATAAACCCACTAATTCAATCAATCAAAAATGAGTGAAAACCAACTCCCTAAACATGGGCTGATATCAGCTCTCCTGTGTTTAGTGTGCTGCTTCGGATCTGCTCCCGAAGCGGCGGCTCAAGGCAGGACATCCCAGACAGTGCAGGGCATTGTCACGGATGCCGCCACGAATGAACCGGTTGCAGGAGCTCAGGTTTGGATCAAGGATTCGTCCTATGGTACCTTGTCTGATTCCCAAGGCCGTTATTCCATCAAGTATGAAGGTAAATATGCAACCCTCTGCGTCTCTTTCTTCGGATATGAAGATGCCGACGTCGAACTGACGGGAAAGGACCAGAAAGCAGACATATCCCTCAAGGCAGGTAATCTGGCCATTGAGGAAACCGTTGTCGTCGGATACGGCACACAGAAGAAGGCCAGCGTCGTGGGCGCGATCTCCACGATCGAGCCGGATCGGCTCAAGGCTCCCGTCGCCAAGATTTCCACCTTGCTCGGCGGTCAGGTGGCCGGTATCATCTCTTACCAGAACAACGGCGAGCCGGGTGCCGGCTCCACCTTCTGGATCCGCGGTGTCTCCTCCTTCTCCGGTGGTAACACGCCGCTCTGCCTTGTCGATGGCGTCGAGCGTTCCATCGACCTGGTGGACCCTAACGACATCAAGGAGTTCTCCGTCCTGAAGGATGCTTCGGCGACGGCGATCTACGGTGTCCGGGGTGCAAACGGCGTGATCCTCATCACGACGCATAGCGGTACGGAGTCGAAGGCCCAGGTGACGGCCAAATATGAGGTCGGCGCCGTTTCCGCCACCAAGCTTCCCGCAGTCTGCAGCGGCCAGCAGTACATGGAGATGATGAACGATGCTGCGGGCTACGAGTATTATACGCCCGAGGTCATGCAGAAGCATATCAGCGGCGTGGATCCCGACCTTTATCCGAACGTGAACTGGATGGACAAGATCTTCAAGCCGATGTCCACGAGCCACCGCGCGAACGTACAGATCACGGGCGGTAACAGCACCGTAAAGTACTATGTCGGCGGCGGTTACTACAGTGAGGGCGGTCTTTACAAGGAGGATTCGTCCGTGAAATACGGCACGGAGATGCGTTATACGAAGTATAATTTCCGCGCCAATGTCGATATCCAGGTGGAGAAGAACACGACCCTGAATCTCAACCTCGCCACCATCTTCGAGCAGCGCAACAAGCCGGGTACGGATTCGAACCAGATCTTCCAGTACTCCCTGATGGTGCCGGGTGTCCTCTTCCCCGAGAAGTATTCCACGGGCGAGACGGCCGGTATGGCCGTGAACCCTTACGCGATGGTGACCGAGACCGGTTATCGTCAGTCCTTCGACAACAACGCCCAGGCGCTGGTCGGCCTGACCCATGACCTCGGCTGGCTCACCCAGGGCCTGAAGGCCAATGCCAAGGTTTCCTTCGACGCTTATAACGCCCATTGGTTCGACCACACCCGCGCATACGACTGCTTCTATGCGACCGGCCGTGACGAGGAAGGCAACCTCATCCTCGAACAGTCCAAGACCGGCAGCCAGACCTTGGATTACAGGAAAGGCGGCTCCGGCAACCGCCGGCTCTATATCGAGGCTTCCCTCAACTATGCCCGTTCTTTCGGCCGGCATAACGTGACCGGTCTCTTCCTCTTCCAGCAGTCGAGCCGCAGCCTCCTCGGCGACAGCGCCGGCTCCTCGCAGTACTCCCTTCCGTACAGAAACCAGGGTGTCGCGGGCCGTCTGACCTATAATTATGCCAACCGCTACTTCTTCGAGTTCAACGCCGGTTACAACGGTTCCGAGAACTTCTCTCCGGGCAAGCGCTTCGGTTTCTTCCCGTCCGTCGCCTTGGGTTACCTCATCTCCGAGGAGCCTTGGTGGGGGAGCATGAAGAATGTCGTG
>JAEEGK010011838.1_pt1 | contig 19871 bp, 9 predicted proteins | sample 8958771 | NCBI WGS metagenome assembly JAEEGK01 (sample SAMN16246547, study PRJNA631951) | gut metagenome | biome: gut microbiome; feature: rumen; material: SC-attached | host: Bos | place: Iran: Karaj | collected 2018-10
AACCAAAAAATAAGAAAAAAATTTAATTTAAAAAATAATTAATTTTATATATTATGAATAATGTTTTTAAATTTATATTAAAAATATTATAATAACATAATTAACTAATAATATTAAATATATTATTATTTATAAATATAATTTAATATTTTAATATTTGTTCATTAGCTTCAACATAAAATTTTTCCATATCTTTATATTTTTTTCTTTTTATATATCTAAATATTAACCATAAAACAAACAATCCTAAAATTAAAATAATAATTATCATTAAATAATTTATATAATTATTTTTATTATTATTATTTATTTGTTCATTTTTATTATTATTAATTTCATTATCATCTTCCTCAAAAGGAGGAATAAATGGTGTTACAATTTTTGAATTATTTGGTTTTTCACATGTTCCTTTATATAAATGAACTATTGAATTATTAAAAAATCCTATTTTTTCTTCATCTTCATTAAATGTCATTATAAATTGCTTTAAAAAATTACTTCCAAAAATAAAATCTTTATTATTCTCTTCGGCATATAACATAAATTCATATTCATCATCTATTGAATCAAATTTAAATAAATTATTTATTGTTAAATCAATTTTCCAATTATTTAAAATAATACTAATATTACCTAAATTTTGTAATAAATCATATGAATCTTTAAAACATGTAAATGTGTATAAATTATTTTTTATTCCGAAGTTACAATTTCCATTATTTAATAAATCATTAAAATATTCAGTTTCTAAATTTATTAAATATTTCAAAGGAAAAAAATTTTTTTCTTGATTATAATCAAATTTTAATTTTTCAATATAATCAAATTTAATTAAATTATTATCTTTTATAATAATTTCTTTAATTTCACATTGCCAATTATTATTTAGTATTTTTTTATCGGAATTTATTTTCAATTTACATAAACCATAATGATAATAATTTTCCATAATAATATTTGGTAAAACATCAAAATAAATTTTACCTTTATTATTTTTATTATTAAATTCAATAATAGAAATTTTTCTACCAATAATAGAACGAGTTTCTAATTGATCTAATAATGAATAATTTATTAAAGAATCATCATTTGGAAATCCAATTCCAAATAAACCATCATTTAATATTAAATCAGAATTTGTAATTAAGTAATTAAAATTATTTATCTTTAATTTATTATCTTTTTCTGAATGTTGATATATAATTTCATTTTTATTTGAAGTTCCAGAAATTTTTCGACCATCTTCAAATGAATAATCAAAATTATTATTATTTGAATTTTTCGATTTAATAAATAAAATAACTGAATTTATATCAAAATCAATTTTTAAATTTTTATTCTTATTTTCATCATTAAAAATAACATACGTATAAAATTTTTTCGTATTTTCATCTTGAAACAATTCAATTTCTTTCAAACAATAAATTTTACAATTCAAACAAAATAAAAAAATAACAATCAAACTTAAAAATTTATTATTATTATTATAAATAAATACATAATTACATTTCATAATATTAATAACATTTTAAAAATTCAATTTTATTTTTAAAAATTAATTAAATAATAATAATAATTCAAATGTCAATAATAACTTCAAGTTCCAATCAATTTTTCAACCCTCCAAATCCTTTAGTATCTCACGTAGCAATGATACAAAACATACCAAACCCCGATCAAGTACAATATATGACATATACTCATAGTATAGCATGGACATTCAACAAAGAAAACAAACGTAAAATAAAATTATATAATTTAATTATTTATAGTAATTCCAGAAAAAACTGATATTTTATATACACCCGGCCCAGCGAAATACAAACCTAATGATTCAACATTAACAACCAGAGCACCTGCTTGGAAAATCTCAGAAACGGTTTATAAAGAAAAAAAAGAAAATTTTCCTGGTTCAGGAACTTATGAATATAAAACTTTTATTGGAGAAGAAGGACCTAAATATACTATGAGTCCTAATTATGATATAGATGGAAAAACTGTAAAAAATAATAAAATTAATAGTAATAATGTTCCCGGTCCTGGAGCTTATGACCCAACAGATATCGAAGAAACTCATAGTCCTAAATATACTATTAGTAAAACAGGTGCGAAAAAAAAAAAAAGAGTTCAAAGTGCAAAAACTCCTGCTGTTGGGGATTATAATTTAAGAAATGACAAAGATTTAAATGAATGTGGATTTCATTTCGATAAAGAAAAAAGAAATAATTTAAATCTTAATAAAACTGCATTAAATTATCCAGCTCCAAATAAATATACTATTGACTATAATAATTTATCATCTCATGGACCAAAATGGACTTTTAGTAAAACCGAAAGATTAATGCCCAATAAAAAAAGTAATAAAAATAAAAAAAAGGCACGTCCTAACACACCAGGTCCAGGTTCATATAAAATGAAAACATATATGGGAAAAGAGGGTCCTCAATTTTCGTTTGGAAAAGAAAAATATAATCACGCTGATGCAGTAGATGAAACACTATTCAAACTCCAAAGTAATTTTCCAGATATGTGCTCATATCAAAAAGATATAAGATATAAAACAAGCACACCAATTTATTCTATACCAAAAGACAAAAGACCAGCAAGTTCAAAATTAAATAAATCCGAAATTGGACCAGGAAAATACAATCCAAACAAAGAATTTTCCTCAACTTTAACAAAAATGCCAAATTGGACATTATATAATGCAAATTCTAATAAATCAAAAATTCCTATTGAATATAAAACACCTGGTCCGGGAGCTTATACAATAAATCAAGGTAAATTTCCTGAAGGTCCGAGATATACCTTTCCTTTAAAAAGAAAAGAACCTAAACCTGAACAAAAACCCGGACCAGGTCAATATAATGCAATGAATTTTAAATTACATCAAGAACCATTTTGTTTCTTTGGAAGAGAAACGAGAGGAGATGACTTAAAAATAGTTAAGAAAAATAACTATCCAGGACCGGATAAATATTATATTAAAGATGAATATCATTGTAAAAATCTTACTTTTCCTAAAAGTGGTGATAATAGAGCAAAAAGTGCCAAACCAAAAAAAGTTAGTGATGGAAAAAGAAAAAGTGATAAAGGAACTCCTGGTCCAGGAAGTTATAGAATTCCAACTGCTTTTGATTATATAAGTAATATGAGTAGAGAAAAAGGAATTTGGGATCCAACATTTAGATATGTTTAAAATAGTTTTTATATTAAGAAATATTATTTTTTTCAATATTTAATAAATAATATTATTTTGTTAATATTTTTTTAAAATATTTATTTTTAATATACAAAAGTTCATTAAAATAATAATAAAAAAAAATGAATAATAATAACACTTTTAATGTTTCTTCAACTGATATGAATAATATAAATAATCCAATGGATTTTCGTTCTTTATTAATAAATACAACAATTACTGCATCGATATTATTAATTTATATTTTATCTCGTCCAATTTTTAAAAAAATAAACTTTTATTACATTCACGAAAGTGGACTTTGTATGATAATAGGAATGTTTTTATCAACATTAATTTATTATCTTTCAGACACAACTTTCGATAATATAAAATTCGATAAAGACATTTTTTTTACATTTATTTTACCTCCTATTATTTTTAGTGCGGGTTACAACATTCATTTCAAAAATTTTTTTAAATATTTTCATTATTCAATTTTTTTCGGAATTTTTGGAACATTTTTAAATTTTTTAATAATTGTTATAATAACTTCAATAATAAATTTTTTATTTTTATTTGGAACGAAATTTTCATTTAAAGATATATTATTATTTAGTAGTGTAATTTCAGCAACAGATACATTATCACCTTTATGTTATATAAACGAAAAAACAAATATTAAATTATATGAAGTTTTATTCGGTGAAGGAATATTTAATGATTCAGTTAGTATAACATTATTTCAAATAATATCAAAATATTATGAAATTTTTTCAACAATGAAATTTTTTATATTTTTTATATTTTTATTTCTATCAAGTTTATTATTAGGAATTTGTATTGGATTATTAGCTGCTTTTTTATTAAAATTTTTAAAAAAATTTAATTTAGAACGTTCTCAAGAAATTATATTTATAATAATTTTTGCTTTTATTTCTTATATTCTCGCTGAAATTTTAAATTTATCTTCTATTCTTTCTTTATTATTTTGTAGTATGACTTTAAGTAATTATGCTATTTATAATTTAAGTAAACTCGCAAGAGAAGAAAGTTGCATTGTAGTAAAAATAATGAGCGATTTATGTGAAGGATTTGTTTTTACTTATTTAGGATTGAGTTTTTTTACTATGGCTAATAATACAAATTATAATATCATTTTTATTATAGTTGAATTTTTTTCAATAGCTTTTGCTAGAATTATTACTGTTTATTTATTAACAGGGTTTATTAATTTATTTAATAGAGAAAGAAATGCTTTTAATGAATATGATAAAAAAATTATAAGCCTTAGTGGACTTATAAGAGGAGCTATTGCGTTTGGGTTGAGTTTGAGTATTGATACGGGAAATAATATAAAAAATGGGGTTTTGTTTAGTACAACTTTATTAATTGTTTTTATAACTACGATTTTTTTTGGAAGTTATTTACCGTTTAAATTAAGTAATTTTTCTATGAATTTAATTATTAATGATGAGATTAATAATAGAGAATTTAATTATAGATTGTTGGATGGAAAAGAATTTAATAATAATATCATTAATAATGATGATAAAAATGATGAGGATAATAATGAAGATGGAAATGAATTTTGGTATAATTTTGATAATAAAATATTAAAACCTTTATTTGTTTATAATTGGGAAGAAGTAAAAGAAGAAATTAATAATAATAAATAATATTATAATATTTATTTAAATTTCAAAAAAACAAATAAAAAAATTATTTATTTATAATAATAATATTATTATAAATAAATCTCATAATTAAATTATTATATATAAAATATTATTTATATATATAAAAATAATATTAAATTATATATCAATAATGATTAATAGCATTAGAAGGTCTTTGATAAAAATAATCACCATCTTTTTTAGGAATTCTAAAAGGATCAGTAATTAAAAAATTTTTTTTTCTTTCGACCCTAAAACTATGAATTTTATCAGCAGGAACATTCATAAAAGGATTAATAATATGATTAGAAAATTTCCAAGGATTATCAGGATAAAAAGGTTTATTATGTCTATATTTATAAACATATTCATCTCTTTCTCTTAAAATTTTTTCTCTTCTTTTATTATCATCTATAAATTTTTTTATTATATTTTTTCCAGGTTGAGCTAAAATAAATTTATTTTTATTTTCTTTAATACGTTCATCGAATAATTTATTTCTCATATTTGGTGGTCTAATATCAATTTTATTTTTTAATTCATTTATTTTTTGATATGATTTTGGTAATAAATGATTTATTCTTAAAATTTCCCAATTATTTAAATCATGACCTAAATTTAATTTTCTGAATTTTTCGAAGTATTTTCCATAAAAATTATTTGGAATCCAATGTGAATCAGTATTATTATTAATATCTATATTTTCTTCTTTTTTTTCTTTTTTTATTTTTGGTAAATTTTGTGTTTGACTTAATGAACGTAAATTAAATTCTTTTGATTGTAATGTTTTATTATATTTATCAAAAGCTTTTTCAATTTTGTTATTAAAATCTGATTTGAATTGTTTAATTTCATTTGATTTTCCTATATGAATTGTTTCCATTCCTAAAGAAGAATTAAAATCTTCTACAAATTGTTTTATTTCTTCGCCTTTTGATGAAATCATATTTTTTATTTTATTTTTTTATTATTTAATTCAGTTATTTTATTTTTTTTTATTTTTTTTTATTTTATTAGATTAATAATTTATTTTAATTTTTGTCTAATTAAATTTAAATTAAAGCGCAATTTATGAAAAATAATATCAAAAGAAAAAATTGTATGGAAAATAATATAAATAAAAAAAATAAAAGATTTTCAAAAAAAGAAAATAATAATAATTTCAATGAAGAAGAAAAAAAAGAAAATAACAAAAATAGTTTAAATAAAAATTATGAAAAAAGTAATCATAATAATAATAATTTAAATATAAATGAACTTTCAGATAAATTATCTTCAGGCAACATTTTTTTTCGAGAAAAAGAAAAATTAGAAACTGAAAAATTTTTAAAAGATAAATCAATAAATATTTTATACGTTGCTGGTCAACCTGGAACAGGAAAAACTTCTTTATTATTAGATTTATTTAATAATAAAAAAGAAGAAGAAAATAAAAATAATATTTTATTTATTTATATTAATTGTTTATATTTATTTAATGAAGAAGATTTTTATAAAAAAATATTTCAAAGTTTAAATGACATTAATTTTTATAATAAATTCAAAAAACATTTTGATTCAAAAAATTACAATGAAATTATTTCATTATTAGAAACTAAAATTTATAATAAAAATATTTTTTTAAAATTATTTGTAAAATTAAAAAAATTTTTAATTGTTTTTTTATTTGATGAAATTGATGTTTTTTATAATAAAAACAATGAATTTAATTTTTTTGAAATTATGTATTTACCAAATAATAAAAACATAAATTTAAAATTTATTTTAATAAGTAACAACATTGATTTTTCAAATGAAATAATAAATAAATTAAACAATAGAAATTTAAATTTAAAAAAAATAATATTCGCTCCTTACACACACACTGAATTATTTAATATTATAAATAAAAAATTAGAAGAAATTAATATGCAAAATTATTTTACAAAAGATGCTATTAAATTTTTATCTATTAATTATCAAGGTGATATTAGACCTTTAATTGAAACTATTAAAAATTTTTTATTAAATAAAAATAATAAAAAAAATAATAAAATCGAATTAATTGATATGTTAACTATTCTAAAGAAAAAAAATATCACTTTAAGTAATATTATTAAAACTATGACTATTGAACAAAAAATTATTCTTGCTAGTATTTATCAATTAATAAAAAATAAAAAAAAATCGGAATTTGATTTAAAAAATTTGTATGATTCTTATAAAAAAATTAAAAAAGAAACGAATAATACTTTGTTAAGTTTAAATGAATTTAGAGAAGTCTTATTAAATTTTAAAGAAATGGGAATTGTTAATGTTTCAAATTCAAAAAAAAGTTTAAAAGAAAATAATTATAAAGTTAAATATTCTGAAGATGAATTAAGTATGATTATGGCTGAACCGGATATTTTTAAATTATTTAAAACTGATGATTATTTGGAATAAAAATATATATTAATATATTTATAAATATAAATTATATAATAATATATATTAATATTAATTCTAATTAATATTAATAATAATTAATTAATATTACATTAATTTAATATTTATAAAATTAAGTTAAAATAATGAAAGAAGAAGAACATAAAACTAATAATATTAATAATATATCTCAATTATCTTCGATTTCAAAAGAATCAAATAATTCAAGTTCAAAAAGTAATGAACTAAAAGATATTTTAATAAACGAAGAAAAAATTCCAAACATAAATCAATTCTCAAAAATAAAAAACTGTTCAATCCTCACATATGGAATAAAACCCTCAACACATATAATTCCATATGGTTTTTGTTCAACGTGTGACGTTAATTTAATCCATCCAATTTGTTCAGAATGTTTAAAAACATGTCATACCGATCATCAAATAAAAACAATAGAAAAACCAGATTACATAATTTGTGGATGTGGAGAGCGTTTACATAAATTTAAAATAAAAGTGAAAGTAACTAATGTAATAACAAATACAAATTGTCCATACACAGATTATAATAAATTAGCAGGATTAAATAATATTTATGTAATTGGTAATTATAATGTATGTGAATTTTGTTATAATTTATGTGGTCATTTTGGTAAAGGAAAAATATTAGAAAAAGATTTTGATGTTGATTATAGTTCTTTTATATGTGAATGTGAAAAAATAAATAATGGAATTACACATACTGATTTAAAATATATTTATGGAAAATTAGGTGATTTTATTAATAATTCAAATATTTATTTTAATAATTTAGATCCTTTAAAATTTTTTAATTTATTATTTTTAGCTAAAAATTCGCATAATGCGCTTTTTTCTAATTTTAATGAAACAATTCATGAAATGAGTTGTTTAAATGAGGACAACAAAATGAAAATTAAAGATAATTTTTTAGTAACAAATTTTTTTTTATCATTAAATGATTTTTGTTTATTGGCATCTAAAATAAAAAACGTTCCTTTAAGATATTTTTCTGTTTCAATAGTAGAAAAATTAAATTTTTTATTTGTAAATCAAATATATTCTTACATTCATTTTCAAGAAATTCCAACTATAATAAAATTTTTAAATAAAATATTATTTATTTATAAAAAAATTTCTTTGGGATTTGACACACGTTTGATGGATAAATATAAAATTTATGATTTAGAAAATTTTTCTCCTTTGCAAAGAAAATGTTTATTTGATTCAAACGCAAGAATTTTTCCTGAAGCAAAAGAACAAATGAGTTTTTTTATTAAACATATTTCAGATTTTATAAATTTAGATTTAAGTTTAATGGAAGATTTAGATTTATTAATTCAATTTTTTGGAATATTAAAAAAATATTCAGAATATTATTTAATCAATGTAAATCAAATGATTGAAATTTGTTTTGTTTTAGAAAAAAGTTTTGAATTTTTTAAAAGATTAAAAAATAATTTAAAACAATTAAAAATTTTTTACATAGTTAGTAAAATGTTTTTATATTTCATATTTCATTACAATGATGAAATTATATATAAATACATAGAAGGTAATATTAATAATATTTCGTTTATTTTTAATAAAAACGAATTAGGTCGTTTGATTAGTCGAAGCACAATTAGAATAATTTATTATACATTAATAATGCAAAGAGAAAAAACATTTAAAGAAGAAGAATTAAAAATTTCAAAAAAAATTTTTTTTAATGGAATTAAAATTTTAGAATATTTAATTGGAGAAAAAGATTGTTATATTATAAGTAAAGAAAAATTTTTAAAAAATTCAATTACGTATTTAAATATTATTAAAATTGATTTTGAAGATAATGAATTTCAATATATTTTTGATTTTAATTCTTATATTGAAAATTATTATACGCAATTTTATTCTTTTAAAATTTATAATAATGAATTAATTAAAAATGTAAATGATATTTTAGATAAAATAATTTCAATGGCGAAATCAAAAGATATTAAAAATTTATTATTGAAAAGTAAAATTTTTTTTACTTTTAGTAAAATTTTTTATATCGTAAAATTTGATACAAATTTAGAAGATCATAAAAATTTTTTATCGAATTTAATATTATTTTATCATTATTTTATAGAAAATAATTCAGAATATTGTTTTTTAATATATAGTAAATATATAGTGAATAGTTTAATAAAAATTCCATTTAGTATGAGTTTAGATTTATTTAAATTATTTTACGTTTGCGCTGAAATTATTGAAAAAAATGAAAAAGCAATTTCATTTCCAAAAAAAACTTTAAAATGTTTATTTACTTATATTATTGAAAATAAAATAAGAAGTAATAAAATAAAAAAAGAATTTAAATTAAATTCAGATAATGATAATAATGAAATAGATAAAATTATTGATACTTTAGTTCTACGTTTTTTTTCTATAATAATTAAATTAGGAATTGAAATATTTCAAATAAATGCAATTATGACAAAAAATTTCATTAAAAAAACAATCGAAAAATTTTTCGAAACTTTTACAATTTTTGAAATTTCTGAAGATAATTTATATTTAATTTTATTTATTATTAATAAAATTTATGACCCAACAGATGATAATCAAAGAAAAAAAGTTTTTGAATTAATAAATATAGAAATTCTTAATAATGATTTAGCAAATACAAACATAGACATTGATTATCGAACGGAAATTTTAAGATTTTTTAAAAAATTTAAATATTCTTTTAGTTTCAAACAACAAAACACAAACATTAATAATCCTTTAAATTTTTTAAATTTTCAATCAAGTAGCAACAACATTTTTGAAGATAAAAAACGTCGAAGAATGACAAAAAGAAAATCAACAATTCATAGTAATTCAGGTATAATTTTACAAAGCGAAATTGATATACGAAATTTATTTACATATGGCTTTAATTTTGATATATCTAAAAACAATGATTATTTAAACGGATTTGGTCAAAATATTGATAATTATTTACATATAAAAAATAATATTTTAATTTCAAATTATCAATTTCCAACTTCATATTTTACTTTTTTTTACTACATTCTTAAAATGAATGAAGAAGAAGAAGATTATTATTTAAAATTAAGTCAAGACGCTTTAACATTAATATGGAAAAATGAATTAGAAAAAATCAAAGAAATTTATGAAAAAGTTGGAGGATATTATCCAAAATTTTTAAGATATTGTGTAAAAGGAATAATAATGCCTATTTGTTGTATATTAAAACATTTATTTTGCTATACTCATAAATGCAAAGGAAATGATATATATGTTATATATGATATATTAATTCAATTAATGTATTTAAAAAATTATTTATTTGATTTACATGAATTGTATATTAGAGAAAATAATAAAGTTTCTTTTTTTGATTTCGATGTGGATGGTTTTTTTAATAAAGATAATTTTGAAAATAATTATAATGATTATTTTGAATTAATAGAGAGAAATAATTTTAGTCCGTTCGATTATAGTCATTTATTTAATATTTTAGAAAAAGAATTCTTAAAATTTGTAAAATATCCAAAAAGTTTGGAATTAGAAACTAAATTTGGAGAGCAATGTAATTTAGAATTAGTTGTAAATGGAGAAGATGAAGAAGAAAATTATATTAAAGAAGTTTTTTCTTATAGAGTAGTTAATAAAAATAAATTATTAAATGTGAAAAAAACAAAAAAATTTACAAGTAATTATAATTTAATAAATGGAACGTTTAAAAAAGTTAATAAAGAAAACGAAAAAAAAGATGAAGAAAATAATGATAATAATAATAATGATAATAATAATAAAGAAGAAAATAATGATAATAATAATAATAATAATAATCAAAATAATTTAGTAAATTCTATTACAAATGGTCTAAATCAAATAAAAAAAATATTAGTTCCTCAAATTGAAGCAAAAAATCCAAATGAAATTTTAGAAAATAAAATAAATGAATTATTTAATAATTATTCAACAACAAAATTATTAATTGGAGAAAATAAAAACGCATTATTAATAAGTTTATATGAAGTTTGTTCCGAATTAGAAGTAAATTTTAGAAAAATATTTTTATGCATAATTGTTTCACTTTCATATCAAAATGAAAATTATAGTGAATCTTTATATTTAATGTTATATAAATTATTAACATTTCAAACAAGCGAAACTCAAAATGATATTATTGAAAATTTAGGTGGGAAAAACACAGTTGATTTAGGATTTTTAATTCCTTTAAGTAGAAAATTATATAAAAAATTAATTAAAATATTCATTAACGATTTTAATATTGATTATGAACATCATCAAGAATTTACTTTTTTTAGTTATAATATAGTAAAAATATTTAAATTATTATGTGAAGAACATAATAATTTTTTCCAAGAAAAAATTTTATTAAATATTGATTATCATTATTCAAAATGGGAAATAAATAATTATAATAATAATAATAATTCAGATTCAGCAAGCAACATATTAAATAATTCAATTAGTTTTGAATCTGATGATTCAATGTCGTTTTTTAATTTTTTAATAAATATTTTACATAAATCTTTAATTATAACTAAAAGAGCAAAAAATAAACAAAGAATTGAATATTTATATGATATTATTTATTGTATTATTGAATTATTAGTTGAAATTATTCAAGGAAATAAAAAAGAAATTATTTCAGAAAATAGCTCAAAAAAAATTAATGAAGAAAATAATAATCAAAATATTATTTATATTAAAGTTTTTATTAAATATGTTTCTGAAATTTTATTTGATGATTCAATGATTGATAGTTATTGTTTTAAAATTAGGTTATTATTAATGAGCTTTTTAATTTCTATTTTAGAAGAAAAAACAAATGATAAAATTCAAAAAATTATTATGAAATTTTTAACTATTAATAAAATATTAAAAACTATCATTTCAACATTAAAAAATTATTTCTATGAACATACAAAAAATGACCCTGAATTTGATAAATATTATGAAAATTACACAGAAAAACAAATTTTACAAAGAGAATTTCATTTCGATTTTACTCTTTATTCATATTATAAAAAAATTTATTTCGAAACTGATTTTTCAAAATCTTCTGATGAATTTCAATTAGCAAATAATTATTATAGATATATAAAATTATTATCAATTAATGAAAAATCCCCTGAAGCAGAAGATTTAATAAAACAAATAGAAAGCATTAGTGAATATGAATCAAAAAAAAAATTTGCTTTATTTAATAATAAAAATATAAATCAAAATGAAATTTCTCCTATTAATTTAATAAATGAAAATGAAAGAATATTAAATTTAGAATTTGTTGAACATTATTATTGTATAAAATTCTTTGAAATTATTACTAAAGTTGTTGAAGTTCGATTACCAACTGAAAGAAGAAATCAAAAAGTAATTTTTACTGTTCCAAGCGAAATGATTTTTTTAAGTGAAATGACAAAAAATGAATTTATTAATAATGTTGAAAGAACAAGTGAAACAACAAAAAAATCTGAATTAATTAAATCAATTAGTATTTTTCAATTAGAAATTGATATTTATAAAAACTCTAAATTTAATTCTTTAAGTAAATTTATTATGAGAATTGATTATAATTTTATTCAATGGATTTTGTATATGTATGCATTTTTATTTAATATTTTTATGTTAGTTACTTTACAAGGTTATAAAGAAATAAAATCTGATAATGAACCTGAAAGTAGAAGAAGAAATTTAATGCAAATAGATCAAATTTATAATGATGCAATTAAAAATAGTTTGGATGAATGGGGAGATATATATAATTATATAGTATATTTTTTTTGTATTTTAAATGGGTTATTTTTATTTATGTGGTTATATGTGAAATTACCAATTTATTATAAATTAGATAGACTTAAATATTGTGAAGCAAATAAAATAGAAGAAAAATCATTAACATTTATTAACAAAACATATATATGTATAGTAGAATCAATTTTACATCGTGATTATATTAACACATTATTAATAATGTTTATAATATCAATAATCGGCTCAGCAATGACTCGAGGAGAAGTAGTCTATGCCTTTTTTTTATTGAGTATAATTAATTTAAACACAACATTAAAAGGAGTGGGGTTATCAATTTATTACAAATTAGGTGAATTAGGAGCAACATTAATATTATTAATATTTTTAGTATTTTTCTATACCAACATAGGTTTCTTTTTTTTAAATAAAGATTATGAGGGAGAAATAGAAGAAGAGGGAGTAATAGATAATTTTTGTCAAAGTTTTATATTTTGTTTTTTAACAAATATAGACGCAGGTATTAGAGCAAGAGGAGGAGCAGCAGATCAAATGATAAGAATATCATATGAAAGAAATAGAAGACGATATATGGAAAGAATAGTATTTGATGTATCATATTTTTTAATATGTATTATTATTATGATTGATTTAATTTTTGGAATTGTTTTAAGAACTTTTAGTCAAATGAGAGAAATGGTAACTAATCATGAATTTGATAAAGTTAATCACTGTTTTATATGTCATGAAACTAGAGCGTTTGTGGAAAAAAATCAAGAAGATTTTCAGCATCATCGAGAAGTTACACATAATGTTTGGAATTATGTTGATTATATGATATATTTAAAATTCAGTGATTTACATGATTTAAATGCTGTTAATAGTTGGGCAAGAGAAAATTTAGATGAAAAAAAGATATCATTTTTACCTTCTTGTAAAGATAATATTAAAGAAGAAGAAATAGAAGATGTTGATGTTGTTCAAGAAGAAGAATTTGAAGAAGAGGAAAGCGAAGAAACTGAAGAAGAAAATGAAATAATTGAAGAAGATAATAATAATGAAGATAAAAAAGAAGAAGGAGAAGAAGATGAAAATAAAGAAGAAAATAAAGAAAATCAAGAAAATAATCAAGAAATGAAAGGATTATTGTTGGAAGATAATAATAATAATAATAATGAAAATGAAAAGAAAGATGATGAAAAAGATGAAATAAATTTATTAAATTTAAATAATGTAAATAATGAAGAAAATAATGATAATAATAATAATAATAATGATAATAACATTTTGAGTTTAAATAATAATAATCCTCCTCAAAATAATAATCCATAAAATATTTTTTCATAATGATTTTTATAAATTAAACTATTATAATTATATTTTATCTATTATAATACATATACAAAATTAATTATGAGTTTTATTTATATAAATAAATATATTTATAAATAAAAAATAATTATTCATTTAAACATTTTTTGGCAAAATCAATACAAAATCCAAAAGTGGAAATTTTATACATTTGTAACCATCTTTCATTTAAGGCAATAAAATCCATAGTTTTTTCTGGTTCTAAAATAACACCATTTACTAATTCAATATCATCATTACCTCTTTCATAATAAACATTTGATTTTTGAAATACATACAATCTATAATAATGTTTTTCTTTAAAATCTTCATGATATATATCAACATTATCTTTTAAACAATTAATAAATATAAAATGTAATATATTTATCATAAAATGAAAATTATGTGAAATTATATTACGTAATTTTTCTGTTTCTTCTCTTATAATTTCTTCTCTTTCTTCTTCAGGTAATCTTTTTACTTTTTTTTTTGATTTTTTAACTTCTTCATCAAAATCTTCTTCTTCACTATTTGATTCTTTTTCATCTTCTAAATCTTCTCCCCAAAATTGTTTATTATTTTCTCTTTTTTGATTTCTTTTCTTTTTATATTTACTACTTTCATCTTCTGAATATGAACTTTCATATGAAGAAGATGAAGAAGAAGAAGAAGAAGATTCAGAATATTTTTTATGTCTCTTTTTTTTTTTTGGTGGATTTGGAGGAATATGATAACTACTAAAAGGATCTTTTTTACTTCTTGAAAATTTATTTTTTTCCATTTTTTTCTTTTTCATTTCTTCTTCTTTTTTTTTCATAATATTTTTACGTTTTCTTTCATCATATCTTCTTAAAAGAGCTTCTTCTATTTTTTTTTCATCTGGCTTCATTTCTCTCAAACCAGGAAAATATGTAAAATGTTTTTTAAATATATCAATTAATAATACTCTATATAAAATAATCATACATGTTAATAATGCTTTTCTTTCTCCTGTCATATTTATTAATCTTCCTTTTGTATCAAATTCAAGACGATTGAATTCAAATGTTGTTAAAAAACCAATTGGTAATAAACTTTTATCACTTATAAAATTTCTCATTACTTTTTTTATTTTATCTGGAATGTCTTGACTAAATGTGCTTGAAGCTGATAAATCTGAAAATAATTGTTGAATAAAACTTTTTACTATAAATGATGTGTTTTCACATTTTTCGGGATCTTCTTTGTTATATAATAAAGTTGTTGTAAAATATTCTTGACAAAATTTTTGAATATTTGATAAATTAGGTAATAAAAAATTTTTAATTTGAATTAAACCTTCTTTTGCACTTTGAATGTATATTAATTTATTAACTTTTAAATTTACTGAATTTTTTGAAATTTTTCTTAAACTAAAAAAAATATTTAACATATAAACTCCAAATTTTAATATTTTCCAATGTTTTTTATTTTTTTTTCTTAAATCTCTTAAATTTATTGTTTCAACTGGTTTATTTTTAATATTATTATTATCAGTATTATTATATTTAGTTGGTAATCTACTTGTATTAATGAAACTATTTATTTTACTAGAAGGTATTAATGTTTCATCAGGAAAATGAACAATTTCTCCATCTTTTATTTCTCTTATAGTATTATTATTATAATTATTTATATTTGGTAATCTATATGAATCTAAAAAAGGATTTTTTGCATTTACTCTTGAATAAACCATACTATCTCTTTCAAATAATTTTTTATATGGAGTAGGATCTAAATTCATTTGATGAGCTGAATGATATGGATGATATGACATACTTCTATAATTTGGATTCATATCACCATTTTTTAATTGATCTCTTGTATATTGAAAATATTTTATTGAATTTGGAATAGATGTTAAATTAATATTAGGTAAACGATTATTAAAATTATTATTCATTTTTTAATAATTTATTTATAATAATAATTTTTAATTTATTTTTTAATAATATTTTATTAAATTTTATTAAATAAAATTATTTTTTTATTTTAAAATATATATAATTTTATTATCTATATATTCTTATTAAAAAAATATTATTATGTCAATTTAAAAAAAATAAGAATTTTACATTTAAACAAAATTTTTTATTGGAACAAGCATTTCTGCAGAGAAAAAGCTTCTTTCCAAAAATTCTTCCTTTAAAAATTCATAAGGAAATTCAACTAAATGTCCTACAATTTCATCTTTTCTTTTATTATATTTTTCAATTAAAATATTTTTTTCTTCTTCAGTTAAATTTTTATTTTTAGGAATATCTTTAAAATAAATCATAGTATCATCAGGATAACAATTAAATAAATCTCTATAAACTAAAGTATTTTTTTTAGCAGTTTCTGTTATTAATTTCCATACATCATCACTTAAAGGATCATCAATTAAATTTTTATCTTTTATTCCTAAATGTTCTCTCCAAATATTAATTCTTAAACTTTTTGCAAAGGCACATGAATCATAAAGTTTACCATTCATCATACTTTTTAATGAATTTTCATCTTCACTATAAATAACTGCAAATTCTGAATCTCTTTCTCCTGTCATTGACCTATCATTAATGTTAGCGCTTCCCATTATTACATATCTATCATCTACTATCATTAATTTACTATGAATATATATTAATTCTGTTACTGGAATATTTTCAATAACAGCATGATTTCTTAAAGAAAAAAATCCTATATATTCTCTAAATAATTCTGGGTTATTTTTATCTAAAAGTTCTTTTAATTTTTCTATCATAGATAATCCTTTATTTCTACTAATACTTTTATAAGTAAATTTTAATATAACTTGTAATGTACTACTAGTTTCAACTTCTCCTGCAAAACCAGGTAATAATGGAATAACAATCATAACTCTAAATTTTTCATGATTTTGATGAGCTTTAATTATTCTATCAGTTAATTTAAGTGCAATTTCATTAATAATTAAATTAGATACACATCTTCCTTTTTTATCTAATTCATCATCTGTAAAAGATTTAGAAATAAAAAATTGATTTTCAATATAAATATAATGTTTTGAATTTTCTATTAAATGATAATAACCATTTAAAATACTTTGTTCAGTTTTATTTAATCCACCACTCCAATAACTTAAACTTCTTAAACATTGACAAGTCATTCTTATTTCTTCTGAACTAAAATCAACATTATATGAATGTAAATTTATATATGTTGATAAAATTTGAGTGTTATCATTTTTATTTTCTAAATCTGCATCATCTATCATTTTTTTAAATTTATTTCTTATTCCTTTTTTTAATAAATTTAAATAACCTTCTTTTGGTTTTCCATTAACTAATGTTATTTCATTTTTTTTTTCGTTTTTGATTAAATTTTCTTCACTTCTATTTGAATTTAGATTATTTTTCTTTTCTGCTGCTGCTTGTTGAATTAAATTACTAAAAATATTTTCATTTTGAACAGATGGATTAGTAACTTTATTAAAATTATCTTCTTCAATGTCTTTTGCATCTTTTATTTCATTTCCATTTTCATTTTTATTTATATTAGTCATTATTTCTTCATTATTTATATTATTGTCTTCTTTTGGTTCATTTTTTAAATGTTTAATTTTAAATATATTTTTAAAAAAATTTGATTTCTTCTTTTTTTCTTTTTTATTAATAATTGTGTCAACACTTTTTAATTTATCATTTTCATAATATGTAGTACGAACATCAGTTATTCCCTCATCATTTTCGCTCATTTTACTATAATTCCATCTTTCAACAAAATGTCTAGATATATCTAATACAGCAGGACCTTCAATAAAACTATGAATATCATGCCAAGGCATTTTTTTAGTTTTTCTATCAATACTTAATTTTAAATAATCTGAAACATTCATAAAATCTCCAATTCTTGCATTAGAATAGTCAATTCCAGGAAAATAATATTTATTTTCATTATTTTCTGGCTCATATAAAGGATGGTCATGAGTATCCCATCTCCCCCAACATAAATCTAACCCACCTACATAAGCATATTTTTGATCTATTATAACTAATTTTTCATGATGTGACCATAATAAATCAAATGCTTTTTTTGGATGTCTAATAACCTTTATATTTTTATTAAAACTAGTTAACATAGTTTTAGTATGTTTTGAATCTAATGTTAATGCCATTGCAAATTCACAATATAATTGAATATATACTCTTACACCTTTTTCTGCTATATAATTTAATATATCACATAATCTTGTTAATTCGTTAGGATCATTTGGTTTATATGGTTCTAAAAAATTTAATTTTTCATATATATTCATATCAACTGGACGTTTTAAAAAAACTTCTGGACTCATCCACCAATCTGTTATAAATACTGTTTGTTTAGCATTTAAAAGACTATTAAATAAATGAGAAAAATAATCTTCTCCATCTATAAACCATCTACATTTATTTCTTGTTTTTTCTAAAACAAAAGATTTAAATGGATTATCTTTAAAGTTTTTTTTAAATCTTTCTATTCTCCAATTCAATTCTTTATACCAATTATTTCTTTGAAAAATCTCTTCAAAAGATAATTTCATTTTTTTCATACCATTTCTTAAAACAAGTGAATCTTTTAATTTTTCTAATTTTGTATTATTATCAAACCAAAAAGTTCCTTTTCCAATATTACTATTACTACTATCTAAATAACATATCATATCAGGTTTAAGCAAAAACCAATACCTTACATATCCTGTATAGCAACAACATTTAACACAATGACACATATCAATAAATGTACTTTGACATATACTATATTCTGCTCTTTTTATTATTTCACCTTCTTTTGGTTTTAAAGAATTATTACTAGTTACAAAAGAATGAGATGATATTTCAAAAAATTCTTTTATCGGAATAAAATTAAATAAATCACTATGTGTTATAGTATTTAAAAAATCTTTTAAATTTCCTATTTCTCTTAATTTTCTGAATGAGTAACCTTTAAATAATTTGAATGTTTCTTTAAAATTATGTGGTAAAGTATTTAATGTTTTTATTGATGTTTCTGATTCTTCATTTTCATATAATAAATTTTTTATAAATTTTAAAACTTCTTTAAATTTTGTAAATGTTTGAACTACATACCATTCATATTTTGTATGATTTTCATCCAAATATTCAATTGTCATACACACAGTTTTAAATGATTTTCTTGTATTAATTACATGTTGAATTTGACAAGAAGCTTCTAATATTTTTGGTTTTGGTGTTTCTATTTGATTTCCAATTAAAATATTATTAATTCCTGGTAAATCATTTTGTTCACTGGGATTGTTTTCCATTAATTTTTATTATTTTATTAACGAAATAAAAAATTAAATATATATCATATTATTAAAAAAATTTATAATAATTATTATGTAAGTTTAAAAAAGAAAAATATTATATATTTTTATTTATTTAATTAATTATTAAAATATATTAATTTAATTTAAAAAAATCAAGAAAATATGGGGAT
>JAEEGK010011839.1_pt1 | contig 19870 bp, 10 predicted proteins | sample 8958771 | NCBI WGS metagenome assembly JAEEGK01 (sample SAMN16246547, study PRJNA631951) | gut metagenome | biome: gut microbiome; feature: rumen; material: SC-attached | host: Bos | place: Iran: Karaj | collected 2018-10
TGCTCATGTCGGTCACATTGTCGGTGATGAGGTATTGCATTCCACTGATACTTTGCAGGTTGGTCAATCCCTGAAACCACGATTCGCAGCTCTCCGGCCTGTATCCCCAAAACGAGCGGTCAAATACAAGTTCCTTGATTTTCTTGGTGTCGTCTTCGTAATTGCCGATGAAATAGATGTGGACGCCCGAAGGCTTGTTGTCGCCGTAGTACAATGTGAGCACCGAATCCTTATAAACTGCGTAAGCCTTTGGCAGATAAGGTTTTTGACCCTTCAATGTGAAATATCCGCCATTGACCTTCGCCATCTGCTTGTCTATCTTGCCCTTGTCGTAGCGTGTGCCTGTGCCGCCGCATATCGTCCTGCAAAATGAAAACATCGGCTCTGTCGATGTGACTGCCGCCGTGGTCCAGTGGTCGCCCACAATAATTGTCCTGAGCAGGATGCACGACGTGAACATATTGCCCATATCGGTGACATTGGCGGTATTGAAACTACTTAAATCAATGGTCTTCACCTCGCGGCAACCCGAAAACATGTTGGACATATTGCTGACATTTTCGGTGTGAAATCCGCTGAGGTCTATCTTTGCAATGCTGTAACATCCCGTAAACATCTCGCTCATATCCACGACGCTGCGGGTGTCAAAATTGGTGAGGTTGATTTCCTTGAGCCCGTTGCACTCCATGAACATGCCCTCCATCTTGGTGACTTTGGATGTATTGAGGTGGCTTACATCAATTGTTTCAAGTTTATAGCAATTGGAAAACATCTCGTTCATATTGGTGACATTCTCCGTATTGAAATGGCTTAGGTCTATATCCTGCAATTCCCAGCAGTGCGCAAACATCTCGCTCATATCGGTGACGTTGGCTGTATTGAGGTGGCTGAGGTCAATCGACTTGAGTGAAATGCACCTGTAAAACATGCCGCTCATATCTGTAACGTTGGCTGTATTGAGGTTTTCGAGGCCTACGATTTCGGTGAGGTTGTCGCAATATGAAAACCAGTTTTTGCAGCTTGTGGGCGCATAGTTTTTTACAGAGGCGTCAAACACCACTTTTGTTATGTTGTAAAGCGGAAAGAGCGCGTCGTTATTGAAGTGGTAAGCATTGTTTGGCATTTCGGTATTGTAATATGCCGTCACAGTATTTTTGCCATCAAACACGGCGTAAAATTCCGGTGTTTTCTGCGCATAAATATTCAGCGCAAAACACAATGTAAATATCAGTGTAATTGTCTTTATCATAATGTTCAGGTTTTGTAAAACGCAAATTTAAAATAAATTTTCATTTCTGAGAAGATATTCTTTACATTTTTTTGCAATTGCTGGCACAAAAAACGAGCCACAACTCCAGAATAGTAGTCGTGGCTCGATTTTGTTGCTTTAGCAGGCATGGCTTGTTGGATTACATATCGGGTTTGATGCCTGTGATGACTGTCATGCAGCCTTCCTTGAGCGGGGGATGTTCGCTGGTCTTGGGCACATAGACGTTGATCTTGATGCGCTGTGTCTTTTCGCTCTTGTAGTCCCACTTGTAGCTCTTGCTCTCTTCGTTGTCGTAGATTGTATTGTCCTCCCAGTCCTTGATGGTGAAGTGGAGGTTGGTCGCCAATGAATCTACGCACTTGACAATGATGCGGTAGTCGATGCCTTTGCTGAGGGTCTTGAAGATGAGTATCTCTTCGCCTTCCCTTAGCTTGAGCGTATTGTATCGACCGCTGACGATGTACTCGCCGAGCAGTGGCATCACTTCCAACTCTGAAAACTGCTTGCATTGAGCCTGCAAGCCGGAGGGCAGTGCCATCAGGAAGATGATTGTAGCGGCTATTATCTTGTATATGTATTTCATGGCTGTTGTTATTATTGAATGAAGTTGTTGCGGATTTCGATGACGCTGTTTTCGAGTTTTTCGATTTGCTCTACAGTGATTTCGCCGTGGATGGTGTCGAATGTCTTCTTGAGGCCGGAGAGCTTTTCTTCAAGCTGCGATATGTACGGGTCGTCTTTGAAGAGTTCCAACATTCCTATCAGGTCTTCAAGTGTAAACTGCTGGTTGAGCATTATGTCGTTGACGTCCGCCTTGTTGTTTTTGAGGTTGACGTCCTTGAGCATGCTGAGTGTCAGGTGCAATGTCTCTATCCAGCCGCCCACGATGATTGTGGATGCTATTTCGGTGCGCTCCTGCTCGTCGAGGAAGCCGGTTGACTTGCTGTATGATTCCGAGATGGAATTTATGATTTTGTTCTTGTTGTTGATGTTGTTTTGGAAAGTCTGCAACGTGCTGTCGTTGAAGAATCCCGAAATACCGAGCTTTTCAGACAGTTTCTTGACTGTTGCGAGGTAGTCGATGACCGCCTGGTTTTGCTCGTAGAGTGCGCAGAAGCTCATGTCGGCGGTGTATATGCCGAGGTTGAGTGCTTCTGACGACGTGGTGTTGTACTTGACTGCGTCGGCTGTCGAGTGGAGGTACCGGTCGGTGAATTTCACGCCGAGGTTTTCGAGCATTGTGGCTGTCTCCACCGGCGAGGGGAGTGCGTAGAATACCGCCTTTGCCTGGTTGAAGGCTTGTTTTTGTACTTGCGACAGCGTGTCGGTCTGTGTCTTGGTGCCGTTTTCATTGACCTGGGTGCAAGACGCCATCATTGCCGCGCCCACTGCAAGCGTCAGTATTATCTTTGTATGATGTTTCATCATAGTGTTTTGTTTAATGATTATCTTTGCGCAAAGATATTAATATAATAGATGAAAAAAAACTTTTTTGTGAAAAAAAATTTCATAATGTTGTTTTCCCTTGTCATCGGTACATCATGACGTGTCCGTAGTAGAAATGTATCGACTGGTCGCGGAGCACTGTCTTCGCCTTATAGACGTACATGCCTGGCAGGCAGGGCTTGCCGTTGCGCGTGCCGTCCCATCCTTCGTCGATGTCGTTGCTGCGGTACACCACTACGCCGTTTCTATTGAGGATGATGATTTCGTACTCGGGTATCGTTCCGTGCACCGGCACAAAACGGTCGTTGACGCCGTCGCCGTTGGGTGTGAATGCCGTCGGGAATACCACGATTGGCGCAGTTGCCACGGTGACCGCGCCCTTCACTTTGGCGGTGTCGAGGCACGAATTGCCGGTCATCACCACGAGGCTGATGTCGAATGTGCCGTCAAATTTGTATTCGTGCTCGGCTGTGGCGAGTCCGTCTTCAATAGTGCCGTCGCCAAAATTCCAGATGTACTTGTCGGACGGCGACGATTCGCAAAATACGCGCAATATCTGACCTTCATAGATGGTGTCGAGGTTTTGCTGGAATGATGCCGTCGGTTTGGGATATACTACAATGGTCTGCGATGTTGTGGTTGACGAGCCGCAATCGCCGTAGAGGGTGAGCGTGGCGTCGTATGAGCCGGCGCCCGCGTATGTGTGGGTGATGTTTCTTGCAACGGTGGATACAGGCCTTGTGCCGTCGCCAAAATCCCAAACGATTGAGTCGGCGTTTTCAGAGATGTTGTTGAATGTCACTTTGAGAGGCTCGCACCCTGAATAATCGCTCACCGTGAACGACGGCATTATCTCGCGTCCGCTGATGTAGAACGAGTGTTCAAGGGTGTCGGTGCATCGTCCGTCGCTCTGTATCAAAATGATGTTGTAATTGCCGCAAGAGGGGTATGCGTGCGACGATTCCATGATTTCGTCGGACGTAGTGCCGTCGCCAAAGTCCCAATGCGCCGAAGTGATGTTTTTGGTGAGGTTGGCGATGACGGCTGTATTGTTGGGCCATACAACTGCGGTGTCGGCGAGGCGGAAGTCAGATTTTGGCTGCGGAAATACAGTCACGTACCTACGCGCCGTGTCGGAGCATCCCACGCCGTTGTTGTAAACTATCTGGGCAAGGATTTCGTATTTCTGCTCGGAGTCGGTGTTGTTGACTATCGTGTGACGAGTGGGCGCGGTGCGCTCGTAAATCCTGTCGCCGTTGGATATGGTGTAATTGGTGATGCCCTCGTAATCCTGCGTTATTGTAAATTCGAGCGGCGAGCATCCTTCATATTTGTCGAGCGTGAATCCAGCCTTGTTGGTCGGGCGATTGATGACGAGCGATTGCGATTGAGCGGGGCACAGGTTGTAATCCTTCACATATACGGTGTATGTGCCTTCTTTGAGGTCGTCGAATACGGAGCGGCTGTCGTACCAATGTTCTTGGTCGATGGAGAACGAGTAAGGCTTTGTGCCGCCAGATGCCTGAGTGAGAATTTTGCCGGTATTGCCCTCGTGGCAAATAATGTCAGACGCCTCCGCCCACACTGTCAGCGCCGGCGGATTGTTGATTTTTATCTGCTTGGTGTTTTTGGCTACGCAGTGGTTGACGTCACGAATCATAATGGTGTAGTTGCCGGGCTTGACGCCGTTGATGCTGCCAAGAGAGTAGGGGTAATTTTTGCCGCCGTCGATGGAAACTGAGATGTCGCCAATGCCGCCGTCGCCTTCCACCCTGATTTCGCCAGTGCCGGCGTCGTGGCAGAGTATGTCGGTGAAATAGACATTTTTGAGCACCACTTGCGACGGCTGGAGGAGCGTCGTGTATTGCGTTGATTTGCAACCGTTGCCGTCCTCAGCGGTGATTTCGTACTGCGTGGCGGTGAGCTTGTTGAAAATACCGGTATTGTTGGTGTAATTTTGTGTCGCGTTGGCGCACAGGAAAGTCACCGGCTGCACGCCGCCAGTAATGTTGGCCTTGATGTAGCCCGACGAGTCGCCGTAGCAAGTATTGACATTGAGAGTGTCAAGGCTTGCAATTTCAAAGAGGTCGGGCTCCGTGATGGTGAAGGAGGTCTTGATTTCACATTCGTACAAGTCGCGTATCACCAAATCGTAATTGCCAGCATAGAGATAACTGAACACGCCGTCGTAACACGTCGGGTCGATGCCAGTGTCCACGTTGTCTTTGGGATTGAGGTAGAATTTGTATGGAAATTCAGCCTGAATCGGCATGCCGCCACTTACGGTGTAGATCGCCTTGCCGTTGTTGTCGCCGTAGCAGAGGTTATGCGTGAGTTGTGGGTCGCCAATGATTTCAAATACTGGCGGCTCGTTGATGGTGATGCCGGGATGCTTGGCATTGCAGCCGTGCGAATCCTCCACGCGGAGTTCGTATGAACCGGCGGGAATGTCGTAAAAATCGCCGTTGAGCTGCTGCGGATAGCCTGTTATGCTGTATTTGAGCTCGCCTGAGCCGCCCGACGCCTGAAATTCGATGAAGCCGGTGCTCGAGCCGTGGCATCCGTGGATGTCCTGATAATTCATATAACCGATTCTGAGCTCGTCGGGCTGATTGAGGAGCGTTGAGCCGCCGTCAGCCTCGCACATATTGGCGTCGCGCACCACGATGTGGTAATTATTGCCGGCGGGCAGGTTTTCAAAGACGTTGCTTGCCTGGAAGTGCGAGCCATTGTCGATGGAAAATTCGTAAGGTTTAGTACCGCCGATGGTATTGATGATGATTTTGCCGTTCTTGTCGCCGTAGCACAACGAAACATCCTGCGGCGTGATGTCGTAGATGTTGAGCGGGTCGGGCTGCGATACGGTGATATTGTAATAATATGCGGTACACTTGTATTTGTCAGTGACAATGATGTCGTAAACATCCGGCGCAAGGTCGGTGATTACCTGGCGGGGCAGCAGGTCACGGTAATTGTTGTCGCCGTGGATGCTGTATCCGTATTTGTATTCGGGTGTGCCGCCGTCGGCAGCGATGGATATTGAGCCGCTCTTGTCGTTGTAACATTGCAACGACGTGGCTTCCACTTCCTTGATTACAAGTTCGTCGGGCTGGATTAGTTCAATTGGTTCGCTCTGAGTCTCGCAGCCTTCGCCGTCGCGAGCCTTCAATGTGTACGTGCCGGCGGGCAGGTCGGTGAAGAATCCCGCATTGACACTCTGCACAGTAATTGTGTGCTCAAAATCGTCAACGGTGTAATGATATGGCAACGTGCCGCCCTGGGCAACTGCGCTGATGATTCCTTCGTGCTGTCCGTAACATTTGATTTCCTCGTCTGACGACGCAATATTGAAGAATGTAAATTCGTCAGGTTCGGTGATGTCTATGAAATTGTATTCGTATGTAGCCTCACAGCCCTTTGTATCGGTGACTGTGGGGAAATAACGTCCTGCCTTGAGGTTTCGGATGATGTATTCCTGCGAAGGCGCCACACCATCAACATTGAGGTCGTAAGTGAGTGCGCCCGTACCGCCTTTGGCATTGATTTCTATATAGCCTGTGGCGTCGCCGTGGCATCCCTTGACGTTGTGTGGCTTTATGCTGGTGAGCTCCACCGGGTCGGGCTGCTGAATGGTGACTTCACCGATGTCGAGGGGGCAGTTGTTTTGGTCGTGTGCGCTGATGTAGTACGAACCGGCTGCAAGATTTGTAAACGTGGTCTTGGGCTGGTAGATGAGGCCGTCAATTGTTGTATAATACTGACCCGTGCCGCCCTTGAGGTTGATGTCAATTGTGCCGTTGGTCTCGCCGTTGCAGCCGTCGATGTCGGTATGGACTATCTTTACAAGTTCCAATTTTTCAGGCTCGGTGATGACCACCGGCTCGGGCCAATGGATTTGACACTTGTTTTGGTCGATGATAGCCACGTGGTATTCACCGGCGGGGAGCTGACGGAAAACGTTGTTGTGGTATGGCGTCACGCCGCCGTCTATGGAATAATCGATGGAGGCGTTTTTGCGGAAATTGGCGGTGATGGCTATCTCGCCCGACCTTTCGCCGTGGCAGTAGGTGATGTTGGTGACGGCGATGTCCTTGATTTCGAGCAAAACGTCCTTGCCTATCTCCTGCTGTACGGCTTTGGAGAGGCATCCTTTTTCGTTTTTGACGCGGACATCGTAAATGCCGCCCGAGAGGTTACTGAATCGTGTGTCGCTCTGGAACGAATTGCCATTGTCTATTGAATATTCAAATACCATGTCGTCATATCCTGCCTGCGATGCGCCAATCACGATGCTGCCGTTTTGGTCGCCGTAGCACCTGATGTCGTCGATGTACGGGCGCACTTCGATTTCTGAGGGTTCTGCGACGTTTATGGATGTCAATTGCGCCGCACATTGCGAGGTGATGTCCACAATCTTTGCGTTGTAGCGTCCGGCGTACAATTCGGTGTACGTCATCGACTTTTGTGTGGTGACTGTGGGGTCTGCGCCCGCATAAATCGAGTATTGGAACTCAGGACCGCCGCACGAAGGTTTGATTGTGATTGCGCCGTCCTTGTAGTCGTAACAGGTGACATCGGTGATGTCGGCGGTGATGATGAAGTCTTCGATTGTTATTTTATCAATTGCAATTACCTGTGTGCCCTTGTCGGGTGTGACGGTGATGCGGATGTCAACGCTCTCTTTGCCCGCAAAATCCGACAGACAGGCGTTGACCTTGTGCCAGAGGTCGCCGTCGTCCTGTGTGATTGAAATGCGCTGCTGCCAGTAGTGGTCGGCGGATTCCTTCACCTCCAATGAGAAGAATACGTCGTGATTGTCGCCCTCCCAATGATTGTGGATGTAGAGCGAGAGTATCGGGTTGGTGAGCGAGGAGAAGTCGAATGTCTTGGTCATCGCCACGGGCTGGGCGTTGGCGTGGTTGTAAAAATCCACGTATGCGTATGCGCCGCCTTCGTATGCTTCCGAAGGGCCGGTCACTAATTTTTTCTTTTCGTCATATACGTGTCCGTCGTCGTCGCGGCCCACCCTCCAGTCGTTGAGCTGCCCGGGGGAGTTTTTCCAGCCGCCAAATCCATTTTCAAAACCCCATTCGTACGGGTATGACGACACCAATGTCTGCGCACGGAGGCCGCCGCTTGTACAAATTGCCGTCATTATGATTATGAACAGTATATATGTATGTTTAATTATTTTCATCTCGGTACCGGTTGTTAAAGTCTGTTTTCAGTTGCAAATTTATAAAAAAGACTTGTTATTATACTAATTTGTTGCCTGGAATTTCATATTTTTTTTGCATTGGACGGGATTTTTTATATTTTCGCAGCTTTAAAAACATTTTTTTTGGACAATATGTCATTTACCGTAAAGATATTGGGCTGTGGTTCGGCTCTTCCGACCACCTACCGCAATGCTACTGCGCAGATAGTGAGCCACAATGGGCAGATGTTTCTTGTGGACTGCGCGGAAGCTACGCAGGTGGTGATGCGCAGGCAGGGCGTCAGGATTGGCGCGTTGAACCACATTTTCATCTCGCACCTGCACGGCGACCATTTTTTTGGGCTGTTTGGGCTGCTCTCAACGCTCGACCTCTCGGGGCGCAAGGGCGAAGTGTATCTGCATTGCCCTCCGCGTCTGCAACAGATGCTTGAATCGCAATATTCGCCGGTATTGGTGCATGAACTTGGCTACACCCTCAATTATGTGCCGCTGTCGCCCGACGGAGTATCGTTGACATTGGAAACCAAACACTTGGAGGTGTATAGTTTTCCGCTCAACCATAGGATACCTTGCTGGGGATTCATCTTCCGCGAAAAACCATTGCCTCTCAATATCATCAAGGAGTGCATACCGCGCTACAACCTTACAATAGCCGAAATAGTTGCCATCAAAAACGGCAGCGACCTCACCCTCGAGGACGGCACAGTAATCCCAAATTCAGAATTGACGACAGAGCCGCCGAAACCCAAGAGTTACGCTTTTGTTTCCGATACCACCAAACTCGATTCCGTTGTTGAGGCTGTAAGGGGCGTTGATGTGCTTTATCACGAGGCTACTTACGACAATTCATACGTAAGGCGCGCCTCCGAGACATTCCACTGCACTGCTGGTCAGGCGGCAACGGTGGCGAAGGATGCGGGCGTCGGCAAACTCGTAATCGGACATTATTCAGGGCGTTACAATTCTGTCGAACTGCTCGAACAGCAGGCGCGTGAAATCTTCCCAAACACAATAGCGGCGGAAGACGGATTGGAGTTTGAGGTGTAATGCAATGCATAATTCATAATTCATAATGCATAATCCCAAAAATTGAAAATCGAAAATCAACAAATCAACAAATAGTAAATAAAATGCTTGAAGATATTACAGCTTTTTTAGCGATGGAGGTGCTTGAGAAGGCGCAGGAGATGGAGCGCAATGGCATCAACATCATCCACATGGAGGTTGGCGAGCCGGATTTTGACGTGCCGCCGTGTGTCAGGGATGCCGTCATCGAGGCGGTGAGCACCGGCAAGACGCATTACACACATTCGCTCGGTATGCATACGTTGCGCTCCCGAATTGCCTCCTTATATAAAAAGGAGTGTAATGTCGATTTTTCGCCCGAAAATGTTGTGGTGACGTCGGGATCGTCGCCCGCTATATTGATGGCGTTGAGGGCATTGTGCAATGTCGGCGACGAGGTGCTTGTGTTCAATCCGGGGTACGCTTGTTACGCCAATTTTGTGAGGACGGTCAACGCCGTGCCAGTCAACATTGACCTTAATCCCCAAGACGGTTTCCGCATTGACATTGAGGAAGTTAAGAAGAAGATAACACCAAGGACAAAGGCAATATTCATCAATTCGCCGTCCAATCCCTTTGGCTCGTTGATAGAGCCGGAGGTGATGAGGCAGATAGCCGAATTGGGCATTACGGTAATATCCGACGAAATCTATCACGGTCTCGTGTATGAAGGCAAGGCACATTCCATTTTGGAATATACCGACAATGCATTCGTACTCAATGGATTTAGCAAAAGGTTTGCAATGACGGGATTGCGGCTCGGCTACCTTATTGCGCCTACAAAATATATGCGGACATTGCAGATATTGCAGCAAAACCTCTTCATCTGTGCGCCGAGCGATGCCCAGATGGGTGGCATAGCCGCAATTGAACACGCCGACGCCGATGTCAGGCGCATGTGCGCGATATACGACGAGCGCAGGAAGTTTATCGTGGAGGGATTGAAACGTCTCGGCTTCAAATTCTGGTCTGAGCCTGTGGGCGCGTTCTACGTGTTTGCCGATGCGAGGATGTACGCCGCCGACACCTACAAATTTGCCTTCGACATACTTGAAAACGCACATATTGGCGTCACGCCGGGCGTCGACTTCGGCTCGCAGGGGCAGGGATTCCTGAGGTTTAGTTATGCCAATTCGTTGGAAAACATCCGTGAAGGACTCGCGAGGTTAGAGAATTATCTGAAAACATTATAAAAAAACGCCGGTCGCAGTGGTTGCAGCCGGCATTTTTGTTGAAATAAAAAAAATCAAACAAACAATCAAATCTTCTGATGGAGGCATTGCCCTTTTCAAAATTTTTACGTTGCAAAATTACAACGCAATTGACAGCCGTGCAATCCCTAAAAGTAGGTATTTGTAAATGATACTTTTACTAAAAAAAGGTGATTCGGCACAAAAATTGCAAAAAATTTGATGACATACTGCTAAAAATGTGTATCTTTGCGGAAAGTTTGCACGCTATTGCAGCATTACAACTATAAAATGAAAAGATTTCTATCGCTCATATTATTGATTACCATGGTGGTAAGCACAGCCTACAGCCGCACGCTCGACGAGATACGCCGCAGCGGAGTGGTCAGGATCGCATTCACAAAGAGTGGCTGGCAGACCATCAACCGTAAATTCGCCGAGGAATTTGCGAAGTTCATCAATTGTGACCCTGAATATGTGCTTATAGAATGGGACGAGATATTCTCACACAATGGCATTGTGCCTGGAGATTACATCACCAACGATTCCGTATATTACACCCCCGACGCATTATTGAAAGCCGACATCATCTGCGGCACCACCTATATATATGACTGGCGTGAAAAATTCTTTGACTTCGCGGGCGAGATGAAAGTGTCTGACCTTTTGATTGTCAGCAATTACCGTCAGCAGACATCTGTCATCAACCAATATTTCATGCCCGAGAGGATGCGCCCGAAGTCGCAGAAATTGAAGGTAAAAAACTACCGTGACCTCAAGGGTCTCAAGATTGCCCTGATGGGTAATTCGTCCTACGAGCGCAATATGCAGCTTATCAACGACATGATAGGCGGCGGCATCCAGATTGTGAAGACCCGCAGCGAGGAAGAGTCGCAGGAGCTCGCACGGACGGGCAAGGTGGACGGCTTTGTAACTGTGTCATACGTCGGCTTGCAATTCGTTGCCGCCGAGGAAAACAAGCGAAAATTTAATCTCGCGTTCCCTGTAGGCGCCCCCGACAGGGTGGCGTGGGCTGTTGAAAATGGCAACACGACCCTCGGCGAGGAGATTGACAACTTCTTCCTTATGATGAAGGGCACGGGACTTCTCGACAAACTCTTTATCGAGGGGTTTGAATTCAACTACGAATCGTATTCCAACATTATTGAATCATATTCAGGCTCCAATGTCAGCAGCACGAGCAACTTCCGTGATATGGACGAAATCAATGCGTCGGGCAAGCTCATCGTGGCACTCCGTGACCGTGACCTCGTGTACCATTCCTCGGGCCCAAAACAGTTTAACCATTCGCTCGCAGGACATTTTGCCAATTATCTCGGCCTCAAGTTAGAGACACGTTTTGTGGACAAATTGGAGGACTACTTCACGGACAGCAATGGCAACATCGTGAAAGACAGTTCATATACGCCTGAAAAATTCAACGACTTCGACATCGCGTGCGACCTCCTCTCGCCTGTGGCTTGGCGTCAGAATAAGATTGACATCATCGACGTGCTGCCTACCGCCGACATCGTGGTTGCCCGCAAGGACAAGGACATCAAGTCGATCAGCGACCTCGCCAAATATCAGGGCGTCACCTCCAAGGGTTCTGTTTACGAGGAAAAACTCATCGAAAACAATCTCCGCAGCGGAGTCAATTACCACTACAAGGAGGCAAACGAATTTTTCCCCGAGGTCATCAGCGGCAAGGCTGACTACTGCATCGTCAACTTCGACATCTATTCGCTGCCCAAATATCCCGAACTCGAAGCAAAATTTGTGGTCGGCGACTTGTACGCCGTAGGTTGGGGCATCAAGAAAAACCAGCCCAAGCTCCGTCAGAAGATTATCCAGTTTCTCGAGTGGAGCAAGAAGACCGGCAGCATCGACGAGGCGTTCAATGCTCAGTCGTCAATACCGTACCAAGCGGCGCAAAACCACCTCAACGCAATGTACCAGACCTATCAGACGGGCTACTTCCCCTTCGTGTTCTACGGCTCCGACCAAGGATTGCCGCAGGAAGACATCAGGTGCATATTCCAGGACAACGAGGGTTACATGTGGTTTGGCACGCACTCTGGCGCAGTCAAGTTCAACGGCCGCAAGATGGAGACATTCGCCTCCGACGCCGGCATTGTTAATACAATTGTCTTTGACATCGCCCAGGACAGCAAGGGATGGATGTATTTTGCCACCATCGACGGCATCATCTGTAGGGACGACCTCGGCAATTTCAGCAAATATTTTGAAGGTGTGGCGTTCAAGCACATCTACATCAATGCCAACGACGGCAAGTACGTATATGGCGACAAGGGTCTCTTCTTCCTGAGCGCCAACAACAAGCAGCAGCTCTACATCAATGAGAAAGCACCCGAACTGCCCACAATAGTCAATTCATTTTCACAAAACAAGTCGGGGCGCAATACCTTCATCGCCACGCCCAAGGGTTTCTACCTGATGGATCGTGACAATAATGTCAAGCTGCTCGCCGACAAGGAGTGCTACAGCGTGTTTGTGGACGAAAACAACAAGGTGTGGCTCTCGGCATACGACGGAGTTTACACCGGCGCATTGGCTGATTTTACAAATGGCAATTTGGACAGCCTCCGCATCAACAACCGCGTGAGCATCAGTCCGAATTCGCGCATCCGCACCATCAAGCAAAACAAGGACGGATCGAAATTCCTATTGTCGGATTTTGAGGCGTACCAGATATTCTCGCTCGAACAGACTGCCATCAGGTACGACCAGTCAATTGGTCTCAAAAACCTGAAGCTCCTTTCATTCTTCGAGGACGAGGAGGAGAATTTCTGGTTTGGATTTAGCGGCGGCATCCAAAAACTCACCAACCGCTCGCTCCGCAACCTCTACCCGGAACTCATTGACAGCTACCTCAATAACATTATCGAGGACGCAAGCGGACGCATCTGGATGGCGTTCAATAACAAGATAATGTATTACCACAATTCGCTTGTGGATTTTTCAGACCAATTGGACGGCGACAAGCTGCCCTACGTGGTGACCGCCCTGCCCGACGGCGACATCTTCATCGCTGACAGCTACGGATGGTACATCTACGACGTCAAGACCCTCAAGCGCAAGCACGAAAAGAAATTTGACACCAAGATATTCAGCCTCAAGAATGTCTATGCATCACCGACAGGCGACATATTCCTGATGTCGGGCACTGACGGCCTTGTATATAAGATTGAAAATTTTGATGAGCAGCCGACACCTATCACCAACGATTTCACATCGCTTGTAAGCCAGATGGTTGACTACATGGACATGGTGGTGGGCGGCAACAATACTGGTCTTGTCAAGTACAACGGCTCGACATTTGAAAACCTCTGCGCAACTCCCTCGCCGGTGCTTGGTCTTGCTGTCATTGACGATGTGCTGTGGGTTGGCATGGAGGAAGGCCTTGGCAAATTCACTATGGATGGCAAATTCCAGATGTTGACGATACCTACATTGCCAAATGTCTCCATCAATTCGATACAGAAGGTGGGCGACAATGACCGTGACAAAGACCACTTGTGGCTCGGCACTAACAAGGGCTTCTGCTATTATGACATTGCCAACAATAATGTGGACATTGTGGTGTACTCCAACGACGGTCTGCCCGGCAACGAGATTGTCACCAACGGACTTTTGCTTAATAACAAGGGTGTGCTCTATGTTGCAACTTATCACGGTGTATCGGCATACGACCTCCGCAAGGAAAACACTGTCAAATTTGTGCCGCAGTGCCGCATCGAAAACCTCTTCCTCAACGGTGAAAAGATTTCGCAGCAGCGCAACAAGTTCAAGGCAAGCGAAAACAACTTCATCTTTGAGCTTGCGGGTCTCTCCTTCAAGGACGAGGAGGCGATTACGTACGAATTTTACATGAAGGGTCTCGACAACGACTACACCGCGTCTCGTGGCAAGGAAAACAACGCACGTTACCAAAACCTCCCCGCCGGCAAGTACGAATTTGTATATCGCGCCAAGGGCAAGGACGGCATCTGGAGCACCGCCAATTCGTTCAAATTTGAAATAATGAAGCCCTTCTACCTGCGTTGGTGGGTGATATTGCTCTTTGTAGTTGCATTTGCGGCGTTGATTATCACAGTCGTTAAATGGCGTGAAAAACAGCTCAAGCGTCGCAACGAAATGTTGGAACGCATTGTGGAAGAGCGTACATCGGAAATCGTGCAGCAGAAGGAAGCAATTGAGCTCAAAAACGCCGAGCTTGAACTCCAGCGAGAGGAAATTCTCACGCAGCGTGACGCCATCGAGGCGAAGAACGCCACATTGGAGCGTCAGAAGACCGAAATCCTTTCGCAGAAGGACGAACTCGAGGTGCAGAAAAACATCGCAATGCAGCAGCGCGACGAAATTGCGCACCACGAGCAGGAGATTATGGACAGTATCTATTACGCAAAGCGTATCCAGACCGCGATAATGCCCACAATGGAAACAATATCGACGGTGCTGCCCGAATACTTCATACTCTTCCGCCCGAGGGACATCGTGAGCGGCGACTTCTATTACTTCAAGCACATCAGCCATTACGCCGTCATCGTGGCTGCCGACTGTACGGGTCACGGCGTGCCGGGCGCATTCATGAGTATGCTCGGTTCGGCGTTCATCAACGAAATTGTGGTCAACAACCAGGCTGGAATGTCGTCAGGTCGCATGCTCGACCTCCTGCGCACATCAGTTATTGAATCGCTCAAGCAGACCGGCAAGGTGGACGAGGCAAAGGACGGCATGGATATTGCAGTATGTATCCTGGATTTGGAGACCAATCATCTGCAATTCTCCGGCGCGTTCAATCCGATGTATCTCGTGCGCAATGGCGAGCTTGACGAATACCGCGCCGACCGTATGCCGATTGGCATATTTGACACCGTCAATGTGGGCTTTACGACCTACGATGTGGACGTGCAGAAGGGTGATGTCGTGTACATCTTCTCCGACGGCTACGCATCGCAGTTTGGCGGCAAGAATGGCAAGAAGTTTATGTCGAGCCGCTTCAAAAACCTTTTACAGGAAGTCTCCACGGAGACTATGCCGCGTCAGAAGGAGATGCTCGACGACAAGATCGATTCCTGGATGGGCACCGATTACAATCAGGTGGACGACATCCTCGTAATCGGCTTCAAGATTCCTTAGTATATTTTTTTTACTGTTTCCTCATTAATAAGTTTTTCCCGGGACTTCCTGACGGTTTGTTGACGAAAACAACAGCTGCAAGGCGGTCCCATTTTTTTTTATTGAGTCAATACAAAAAAACATTGATTTTCTTTTTATTATTCCACAAAAGAAGTTATATTTGCGCAATACTTCACCACCAAAAACCGCATTATCATGGGATTTTTAGATGATTTGTTCAAGGCCGTCAATACCCTCAAAAACGTAGCGGAGGAGTTCAATAAGCAGACCGGCGGCGCATTGGGTCAGCAGCCCAAGACTGCGCCCAATTACGGCAATCCTGCCGCCCAGCAAAACTACGCCCCGCAGAATGACCCCGATATGGAAGATGAGCCTGCGGACGTCAGGAAGGAAATTGAGGATATTGTAGCCGAATGTTTCCCGCAGTACGAGTTGAGGCGCAACGTGTCGCCCACAACAATCGGCGGGCAGGGCAGGTTTCTCGATTATTCGTATGGATTGTACCGCGACGGCGCACCAAGGCTGTTCATCATGATTGTTGACAAGAAGACCTGCAGCCACAGGATTTACCGCTGGTCCAAAGAGGAGGCTGCCAAAAGGGGCATCACGATGATCAATTTCGTGGAGCACTTCCCCAACAAGTACGACTACGTGAAAAACCGCCTCGCGCAGTACCTTTAGCCGGGTATTTTCGCATTGATAAGGCTAAGACACTACAAGGAAAGGGAAACGCATTAATTTGCCCTGCGATGGGCGAAGCATTGCGCAAACGGCGTGTGGATGTGGTCTTGCAGGTGACCGCGCAATGTTCAGCCTGGTATCAGGAGCATTGCTCCTTTCAAAGCAATTTTCCCTTTCTTTTTTATATATCAGTTACTCATCTTTACGTATGATATTTCGTCGCCGTTTTGGCGGATGAAGAGGAAACAATCGGTCTTCCTATCGCGGAGATACGTGTACTTATGGAAGTCGGGATTGTAAAATTCATCGTAGCGGACGACGTGGACTATTGCAAGGCTGTCGGTGTAAAGACAATCAGGTTTTACTTCATAAAGAAGATAGTCTGACTTTTTTGTCCAAATCTCATTGCCCTGTGTGTCAATCTTTTGAAAGAATACAATGCCGTTTTTTTGGTATTGCAGTAGGATGAATTGACCGTCGCTATAAAATTGCAGTGGTTTGTTGATGTCCAATTGCTTGATGGTTTTGGCATCGGTTTTCTTGTTTTCGATTTCGTTTTTGATTAACGTGGCGTCATCTTGCGACACGCTGTACCAAATTGTATCCTTGATGACAACTTCTTGTGCTTGAATGTTTTGCACAGAATTTTCGTCATAAACCATTTTGGATGCCGGATGGTAGAAATACTCTTTGCCGTCGGAAGATGTGATTGAAAATACGCGTTCTGTATTCCTTTTTGCCCATTTAATTGCTTCTACCCCTGTTTCTTTGAGTTTGGGAAAGAGGTTTACAACAGAATCTGTAATTTCGTTAAATGCAAGTTTTTGATAATCAAAATGATAAATCTTGCTGTTCGAGCTAACGATGTACCAATCGTCATTTTGTGGCAAAAATACTCCCGGGGAGTCTTTGTCAAGGGTGACGGGCGAAGTGATTGACGACGCCTCAAAATTGTCCGCAAATATCATATTAAGATGTTTCGCCGAGCCATACGTATCTTCGCTGATGGTCAAAAATGCGGGTTTGCCGTGGCAGACCATCGGTTTTGCAACTATGACTTTTTCACCTTTGAGGTTTTGCGAAAGTGTGCCGTTTTGTTTGTCGTCAATGTGCGATTTGGAGTAGCAAGACCTGATTGAAATAAACAGTATCACGCTTGCAAACGCAATCAAATTAAAAAAAACATTCCGCAGTTGTTTGTTCATCCTTGTGCCGCCGTTGTTCCTTGACGATGCGCTTTCCGATGAGTAATAATTGTTACTGTTATTTATGTTGATGTTGACGTTGATATTTTGGTTTATGTTGGTATTCTGAGTTTTAGCGTCGTCGTCAATGATAAACACACAGCCACAATATTTGCATCTGAAACTTCCGTCAGAAAGTCGTTCCGCTTCCGTCGCGTTGCACTGCGGGCATATTATCGTCTTGAAATTTTTAGCCATACGAGTTGTTTTTTATTGATTGTTTGTGCAAATATAATCCGTTTTTTTGGGATCATAAGTAACAATTGTCAAAAAAAATCATCCCTTTTATGACTCCCCTCAATACTTCTTGAACCAACTCCTGACCTTCATTTTCAGCACGCCCCATACTGCCTCGCCGAAGATGCCGCCGCTCATTTTGGAACTGCCTTTTTTGCGGTCGGTGAAGATGATGGGGACTTCCTTGATTTTGAATTTCTTTTTCCATGCGGTGAATTTCATCTCGATTTGGAAACCGTAGCCTTTCATACGGATGTCGTCGAAGTCGATGGCTTCCAACACTTTGCGGGTGTAGCACTTGAAGCCCGCCGTGGTGTCTTTTATTTTCATTCCCGTGACAATCCTCACGTACATTGAGCCAAAATACGACATCAATACGCGACCCAAGGGCCAATTGACGACGTTGACCCCCGAAATATAACGGCTGCCGATGCTCATATCGTAACCATCCTCGGCGCAGGCGTTGTAAAGGTTGAGCAAGTCCTGCGGCGGATGCGAAAAGTCGGCGTCCATCTCAAAAATATATTCGTAGCCGTTTTCAAGCGACCATTTGAAACCCGTGATATACGCCGTGCCGAGTCCGAGTTTGCCCGGACGTTCAATCATAAAGAGCCGCCCTGCAAATTCAGGCATCAGCGAGCGCACGATGTCTGCCGTGCCGTCGGGCGAATTGTCTTCTATAACAAGCACGTGAAACCCTCCATCCAAAGCCATCACCACGCGGATGATTGCCTCGATGTTTTCCTTTTCCTTGTACGTAGGAATTATAACTACTTTTTTATCCTCTCTCATTTTTTATAACGTTGCAAACGCCTTGCGGCGTTTGATTTTTTTCTTTAAATGAAAATTACCATCAATTTTGTCGTCAATTACCATCAATTTTTATAATAGAAATTGACGAAAATTGACGATTAAATTGACGAAAATTGACGTTAAAAACTAATTCCACCGAAGGTGGTGCGTTTCTTCACAAAATATTGCCAAACTATCGAGCCGTCCAACATTCCCGTCGGGATTTTTGGGGACGACGGCGGGTTGAGCGATTTGCGTTGCTTGACGAGCCGTGGCAGGTTGGTGTAAAATGCAAAATGCGCCTTCAAGACCGCCCAAAAATATTTCGGTTTTAGTTGCAACAAGTAAACCATCGCCGACATTCCGTCCAAGACCATCCGCGCCCAAATCCTGAAAATCAGGCTTCCCTTTGGGAGGTTTTTCATCAACATCCACAGCGAGTTGCGGTAGTTGAGAAAAAGTTTTCGCGGGCTGCCCTGATTGAGCGTCGCCCCGCCGAGGTGAAAGACCTCCGCGTCGTGGCAGTAAACAATTTTGTGTCCGCTGTTTTTGACGCGCCAACAGAAGTCAATCTCCTCCATATGCGCAAAAAACTTGGAGTCCAAGCCGCCCAACTGCCTGTAAATCTCAGCCCTTACAACCATAAACGCTCCCGACGCCCAAAAAATTTCGCAGTCGGTGTCGTACTGACCTTCGTCGCGCTCCACGTTGTCGAGAATCCTGCCCCGACAAAACGGAAACCCGTATTTGTCGATGAATCCGCCCGCCGCGCCCGCGTATTCAAACATTTCGGGCTGACGCAGGGATTTTATTTTTGGGACGGCAACAGCAATTGCCCTGTCGCCCTCCATCTTGCGCACCACAGGCGCCACGGCGTCAGACCGCAGCATTACGTCGCTGTTGCACAATACATAATAATCATATCCTTCCAACTGCGCCAACGCCCTGTTGTAACCCTCCGCAAAGCCATAATTCTTGTCGAGAGTCACAACCCTGACTTCGGGAAACATCTCCTTCATCACCGCCAACGACTTGTCAGTGGAACAATTGTCGGCAACAATCACATCTGTAAAACCATTGCCACAATGCTCCAAAACCGTCGGCAGGTACTCTTTAAGGAGATTTTCGCCGTTCCAATTCAATATGACGAGCGCAACTTTCATCACTCAATCGTATCCACAATCTCCGCCTTGATGTTTGGCTTTTTCTCCACGTATTTGCTCATTTCGGCAATCTTGTCGCGGAAACGCCAAGTCAGGTAGATGATGACGCCGCCCGCAATTATCAAGCCTGTTGCAATCATCTGTGCCTGAGTAACTTCCATTCCGAAGACGTGGAATTTGTTGTTGACCCTGATGCTCTCTATCAACAGCCTCTCGACGCCCTGCAACGACAGGTAGATGCCGAACAACATACCCGGCAACTTCACCTTTTTGTTGAGCAAGAAGAAACACAATGCAAATATTGTGAGCATCATTAATGTTTCGTAGAGTGATGTCGGGAACACGGCGGTTGCAAGTTCGTGGCAGTGTTCGCCGTCGCAGCCATCAATCCTCGGTCCCGA